>JAABUK010000210.1_pt1 | contig 138356 bp, 127 predicted proteins | sample 5559141 | NCBI WGS metagenome assembly JAABUK01 (sample SAMN10711869, study PRJNA513367) | rock metagenome | isolation source: Antarctica rocks | place: Antarctica: Victoria Land, Pudding Butte nord | collected 2016-01-03
TCTTTTTAATAGAGGGGCGGACTACTCTTAGGCTCGCCCTCTTAAATAGGAAATAGTAAAAAGGGGTTACTTAACTTATACTATAGTATTAAACTTAAAATATAGCTATACTTATAATAGTTACTTCTCTAGTTTATCTCGTTCTTTATAGTATATATCTAGTTTAGTAATCCTAATTTTATCGTCTTTATTACGAGTAGGAGGTCGCTGTCCTTACTCGCTTAGGATAGGATTTCGTCCTGAAGTACTTATCTTAAGGGTACTTAAAGTGTTACGACCCTATTATCTAAAGGTTAATCAGGGTCTAGGATTAATCTCTTAGAGAGGAGTGTCAAGGACGGGATAGGTAGGCTTCGTGCTAGGCTAGTCTAGTATAATAGTATTGTATTTAGTGTCTAGGAGATAGCTAGGTTAGTAATATAAGTTAAACACGAAGCTCCTATCTACTAGAAAGCATCGCCACTTATATAGACATAGGAAATGCTAGATCAGTTGGATTAGTGCTAATACCACTGACTTATCTAGATTAGTTAGATCAGTGCTAATACTACTAACTTGTCTAGATCAGTTGGATTAGTACTGATACCACTGATCGTAACGAGAAGTACTTCGTCTAAGCGTAGTACAAGAACCGCGGGTTCAGGCTATAACAAGTAGGAAGGAGGGGTAATATTATAGCTAGTCAAGTCAAGTAATATATATGATACTATTACAGGTATTATATATTATAGGTACCTGTATAATAGCCCTTTTCCTAGCGAGTAATACTTACTTTACTTAAGAACGAGTAAGACGAGTAGGGCTCGTCCTACTTAATAATAAGTATAATAAGCAAGGGAGTTTCCTATATCTATAAAGCCTACGTATTTCTAATAGATAAGAGCTTTATACTTAACTTATATTATAATCCTAGATATCTCTTAAGTATTAAATATAATCCTTTATACTAGACTTATTTAAATGAAGCCTACCTATCTATATCCTTAACACTCCTCTTCAAGAGAACTAATTATAGGTCTATCCTCCTTAGAGCAAGTGGAATCGTAATATAATACTAATAATATTTACTTAGATATTATTAAGTAATACTCCTCCTCTTACTTAAGCTAGTTAGAAAGCTACTACTATTATAATAAGACTACTTTATAAGGTAATAAAGTAATAAGTATATTAGATACTTACTAAGTAGTAGATAGTCCTATTAATAACTATTTATAAATATTATAATAATAGGAGTATATATCCTAACTATTTGAATTATTATTTAGTATATCTTAAATTAAATAAGTATTATCTTATAAATTATAAGAACTTTATATAATAGTAATTAACTATTAATTAGAATAATAATTTAGCTAGTTTAATAAGACTATTGAAGTATATAATTTAAGAGTTAACTAAGAATTATACTTAGAAGAAGGATAAGAATTATATAATAACTCTACTATTAATTACCCCTTTAATAAGCTTACTAGCTAGTTCTTTTATACCTTAGATACCTACTTTATAAGTAGCTACTACTATTATTATATTAATTAGTATATTAGTTACTAACCTCTTTATATTATATATAATATAGTAGGAGTAGTAGTATATAGATAAGGAGGATATTATTAAGGCCTAGGAAATAGCTAGAACAAGGATATTATAATTAAGTCTCTTATTATTAAGTTATAAAATTATTAATATTAATCCTTATATTACGCCTTATCCCTAGAGTAATACTATAGAGGATAATAACCTTAGTAAATATATTAAGTAATACCTACTTAGCTATTAGAATACTAATAGGACTTAGTAGGATTATACCTTAAAGGTATTATATAAGAAATAGTATAACCTTAGAAGTATTTAATTAAAGAAGATTAATCTAGAGTATTTATATTATAAGTATAATATTACTATTAATATTAATAAGGCCTTAATAAGGGATATAATTCAGATGCTAAGTATTAATATTATTCTTATTTATATTATCTTTATTAACCTTATTAATAATACTATTAATTATATAATTATTAAGATATTACTCTATATACTTCTACTTAGTATACTTATAGGAAATCCTATTAAGAGGTATAATCGGTTTAATCGGCTATAAATAAATCTAATTATAATATTAATAGTCGGTCTAATCTATTTAAGATCTAACTAATCGTTATCCTAATAGTCGGTTATTAAGAGCTCCGATCATGATAAGAAGTACTACTATTCCGAGTAATATAAGGTCTATAGGTGTACTTATAACATCCGCCTTCTAATTAATAAGATATAATATTTAGTTAATCCTTAAGAATTAATTACGCTAGTATATAATTCTTTTTACCTACTTCTTACTCTAATTAAGTTATTTAATTACTATATTAATTACTTATTATATTATATATATATTAAACTTATCCTAGAGAAATTACTATATCTTATCCTAATATATAATAGGCTAATATAATAGGAAATTAAGAAGCTCTTTAATATAATATATTAATAATATAAGGTAATAACTACCTAATTAGGTAATCTATTTTAGGCGTTAAATAGATTTATACTTATCTTAATTAACTCTTTATTACTTTAAAGTCCTCCTCTTAACTAATATAGTTAATAGTATATATTTATTATTATATTTATAAAGTAGGTATCTGTTAAGGATCTACTATCTTGTAGTATAATCATGTATTCGTTACTATCTACATAGATGAAATCCATGGATATAGACGTATTTACAGGATTTATAAGATCCATCGGATAGGGCTTAGCGTACCCGAGGATAAATATTAAAATATAATATACCTAGTAAATCTATACCTATAATAATTACTACCTTTTTTAAAGAAAGATAGCGTCCTCGCTATTATAGCGCTAGTAAGGTACTTTAAGTATATAAGTAGCTAATAGGAAGTCTTATATATATATCTATCTATCGCTATATTTATAAAAATAAAAGAAAGTTATAAGGAATAAACCTACTACTAGTTAAGCTTCTCCGGAGGTAATAGTAAGGTTATGATAGTAGTAATTAGGCTATAAAGATACTCTAGTAGTAGGTAAAAAGAATATCTAGAAGCCTATAAAGAAATAAATATAATTAGATAAAATCTAGTTAAGAAATAAGTATTTAAATAATAATAATATTTCGCTTAATTAAATCTAGATCTTTAGTTTTAGTAATATTAGTAGAATTCCTTAAGGCCTAATTATAGTTAATTAGTAATATCTTTACTTTTATAATACTTATTACTATTATACTACTTATAGACTAGCGTCTTAGTAATTATCCTACTATTATTAATAGTAATAGTAATTTATAAAACTTTACGTATAAGTTATAAATTAATATAATAGGAAGGACTTTAATAGGGCGAATAGGGCGAGCTAATTAGATAGATTATAACGGAGTATATCTTATAAATAGATTATCTATTGTTATATATATTCTAGGCTTATATATAAGTAGAGGTAATATCAGTTAGTATATAAGTAATAATAGTATAAGAGGTAAGGGTAATATTACTTAATCTAATAGTAATAGTAATATCGTAGGCGTATTTATATTATCCTTTATATCTTTATAATTATCCTACTCCTTTTCCTAGTACTTATTATTATCTATATCTTCTATATATTTTTAGAGTACTTCTTAAAGTTCTTAAATATATATATTTAAGGGACGGATTATAAAGAGTAGTAGTAGTATAAAAGGCTAACTCTTAATTATAGGAAGCGTAATAAGTTAAATAGTATTTAATCTTTCCTTAAAGTCTTCTACTTAAGTAGTATAATTAAATAGCGTATTAGCCTTAGTATCTAATTATTAATATTATATTTAACGTCTAAATTAAGGCGGTATAAGATAATAAGGAGGTAATAGATTATAGTACTTTATAAGTAGATAAGACTTTTAGAGCCGCTAGTTTAAATAGTAGTATTAATTAGAAGGATAAGTATATATATATTATATTAAATAGTTTATAGTAGAGGAAGGGAGGTCTTAAGGAAGACTTTTAGTATTATCTTTATAAGGCGGTCTAGAAAATTAAGGAGGTAATAGATAAAGGTAAATTAATTATAAATAAAGCTTTTAGAGTAGCTAATTTAAATAGGCGTACTAACTTAGTATATAAGTATATAAAGTAAGTGTTAAATAGTTTATTATAAGGAAGGTTTTAATAGAGGTTCTTAGTATTATTTTTTTACTATTATATTATACGGCGCTTAGTAACTAGTAATAAGAACGGTGTATAGTAGCTTATTAGGGGTAGCGTACTATATAGCTATAGCGCTTAGTAGCCGTAATTAAATATCTAGTATTACTACTATTATTAAGGATCTATCATCTTGTAGTATAGTCATGTATTCGTTACTATCTACATGGATGAAATCCATGGATATAGACGTGTTTACAGGATCTATAAGGTCTATCGAGTAGGGCTTAGCGTACCCGAGGACGAATATCAAAACATGATGTACCTGGCAAATCCATACCCATAACAGTATCCCGCGACCTCCTCTTATAAATAAGAGGTATTCTAGTAAGGTATATAGAATTATAGGGAGGTAGGTAGATAGACCGCGATAGATAGATAGGATTATAATAGGGAGGTATAAAGGTAGTAGGTAATAAGGTAAAAGGATAATATAATTATATATAGCTTTAAGGATACTAAATATAAATTATATAAATATAAATTATATACTTTAGAGATAGGCTAGTATTTATAGTACTAATTATATAGAGGTTTTCCGATTTTCTCCCGTAATGCCAAGACCGCCGCATAAATATTTTACCATAATAAGCGGGTACACGGAGTACCACCACCTCGAGACGTAGCCTACTCTTCAAATATCCTGCTCCAATTTTGACACCTTGCTCCTGGTTTGACGCCCTACTCCGGCACCTACTTAGTTTTTACACCCTGCTCCAGGTCTGATACCTGGTTTTCTTCTTTCCCTGGGTGATGGGTGGCGTAGTGAGAGAGTGGTGTCCCGCCACCTAATTCGAAAACTCTCCTGGGTTACGTTGCCCAGGGACGGGCTGGTGTGAGAGCAGCAAGGTAGGATTACTTTGTCAGGGATAGTTCGGGCTTTACTGGGTGAGATCTCTTTAATGGGTAAGCATTTCGACATCGCTTTCGATCAGCGGGGATATTTGGACAGCTTTTATATCTGATTCCTATTCGTGTATACGTAAGAAATGCTCCTCCAAAAATATGACCCGCGCGGCTATTCCCCTTCTTTCATCAAGTCATTCCACTTCCACGGCAGGGAATTCTATAGCGCAAACAAGTTCTGGATAGGTTCATATGAGGAACAAATATGACAAAGTACGGGCAAAAATAGTCCAGATCGCCGATTCATTACCACTTTCCACCACCACCGACCGCTTACGTGGTCTCGGTCGCCCGAAAAAAGATCAATGAAGCGCTGGGTTCTTGGCTGGGTCCATGATATCCAATGGTGTCAAAGGAGTAGTGTACGAATAGCTGGCCTTGCAACTGTCTGCGCCAAGGTTCCCGTTAGACTGTGAATAGCAAGTCACATCGCCAAACCCAGCGCGAATGGCCGCTTCGATGCAGTCCTTGTTAGCACCGTAGCAGTCCTGCGAGCTTTTCCAGTGCCCGCCGCTCTTGGCGATAGTCCAGGTCAGAAGACCGCACTCAGAAGTCCCCCAACCTTGATTTAAGTTGTTATAGCAGTCTGTCAGGGCGCCTTTTTGCACCTCTTGGACGCCAATCATGTTGGCGACGGCGCACGTGTTCCCGCTTTGCGAGAGGGGATTGTAGACAGAACCAGAGACGGTGCCAAATGACCAGGAATCTTTGTTGTTGAGGGATGCTTCCGTAACGTCGTTCGCAGCGATGGCAGGCCCTCCTCCGGCTGGGACAGGGTCATCTGGAACGCTTTCTAATTGATGCAAAGGGTTGGCGAGTGCGCCGAGTGCGAGAAGCGAGAGAAGAGAGACCGGTGTGTATTGCATCGTGAATTCGGGATTGGAAAACGAGGTGGTTAATCCTGGTCTATGGATAGACGCTTCTGCTGATCAATGCGATGATGCGTTTACGTGTGAAAGGCGTGCGAGAGGTGAAAGAATGACTTGTGGAGGGTTTGCTGCTTTCTGTCTTGGGTGGGCTTGTTTGGGAGGTAATGCACTGATTGTCTGATATACACATTGAAGGGGCCTCGAGAGACTCTTTATAGATTTCCGGAGGGAGATGTTTTGGAGGCTGAGCCAAGTGATACCTTGCCAAAACCCAGAGAAACTGTGCATTGTTCGAAATAATGGGAACGAGATTAACAACTCTACAACATATCTAAGCCCTGCTGGTTTCAGTGTGAATACATAGTATGCTCCTAGGGGAAGTTCCAAGCAACGTATTGCTCACAGTGGGCGTCTCCAATTTGGAGATCCTAAAGGATCCTCGGCGCAGCAAGGGTGAAGATTAATGCCAGTTGGTCTCGATGGATCTTCTCTCGATGTCCTACGAGATCCTCGGCGCAGTCATCGTGAAACTCGATCCTAGCTGATATCAATAGGATTAGATTATAGTCGATGTTCTGCAGGATTCTCCGCGCAATGCTGAAACTCGACCCCAAAGAGTTTCTTCAGCTTCTTCAGGGGTCGACCAAGCCTCTTCAGCGTTTCATGACGATTGCTGCGGCTCTGCACGGCGCGGCACCGTATCTACTACGAGACAACGCCCACTCCGAATGAACATCAAAGACGACCCTGGGTTTGAGCGCCAAGGCGTTGTGGTCGCTTTCGACTGTTTACTCATGCGGCAAGGAATGGTAATGCTTCACTAGACACGGTCTCATTACTGTCGGACTTGGCTTGGATGACTGGCTTCCTTTCACAAACAGAACGTGAAAACCAAAGAGACAAGAAGACCCTGCAAAGACAAGATTCGCACAGGCGACCCTGTTCCAAAACCTGAAAGGCGTCCAATCCAGCTCCACCACGGAGGCTAAAGGTGGACTATTGTCGAAGGCTAATGTCGCCAAGTTTGGAGGATGGCTAGTGTGGCCGGATGGTATGTACTTAATTCCTGGTGAACAGTTGCGCAGCTGTTGCCGTTGAGCTCAGTCCCCAGTTGTCGATGAGAGGTTAGTATCTACTTGAAGGTCACCTTTGTTTCCTCGCCTTCATTCCCAGAGGCAGATCTGTGCTCCATAAATGTGATGGACCGCGCACTACCGCAGACTTTGTTACCCAACAACGCTAAAACCATTGATGGGAGCAGAGCATCAAGCTACTAAGTTCGCTCATTGTTCTGCGGTCAAAGTCCGATCATCGGGTTGTGGTGGTGTTTCGAATCTGAGCGACAATCCTCGAGACAACAATAAGTTCCTCAGTTACCACAAATGCATTGTCCGACTTTCAATGACCCTTGCAGGTACAAGCACCTTTGTTGACGGTTATAATGACTTTGACAAAAGCGATTTATCCTTCATGTCTCCATAAAGGTCCATCAGGACTTGCTCTACCCGCTCTTGCTTTCGTGTGTCACCTCTCACAGCACACGCAAAATACCTGCTCAATCCTACCAGCCCTCTACATTCTAATTGCATCCAATTAAATCACCTTGATCAATCGAATTCCACCGGACATTGAATATGGAGAACGTTAACAGGAACAACGTCGCTATCAAAACAGAACACAAATCCGATATTGACGAACCCTCATCCCCTAAGAACATAGCTGATATCCCTCAGCACATCCTTCCAATAATCTCCCGGGATACCGCCGCAAGCCCAAAACAGGTAAGACGGAGCAAAGAGGCCATGAGAAGAAAGCAGGTAAGATCAGCGCTCAAGCAGAAATTCGCGAGCAGGCAGCAGAACACAAAGCAGCATGAAGAAGCCCAGCACACAACAACCACAAGCGACATCCTAGGCACTTTCAAACGCATGCACATCACCCTCCCACCAATCGCCACCAACATCCCCTCATCCTCACTCACACTCCCCCCTACGCCTCAACCCCCCAGAAACCCCCTCGCCCACCGAAGACACCAAGCGCGCCCCTCCCATGTCCACTGTCACTAGAAAACCAACGACTGCAAAAAAGACACCAGAACCATTTGAAAACCTAATCGCAAAAGCTATCCTCAGCACACCAGACCATCGCATGACGTCGCCGCAAATCACAAAGTGGATCCGAGAAAATTATCCTCATCGAGACACGGGCAAGACGATGCTACATAATATCGGCCAGCAACTCACGAAGAAGAAGGGGATGTTCAAGACCGTGGGGCAGATGGGGCATTGTTATATTTGGACTGTTTTGCCTGAGATGGAAGATCGGTTTGTTTAGGTTGGTGGTAGGGAGATTTGGGTGCGAGGTTGTATGATGGTTTATTGGCAGGCTGTTCTCTTGGATTATAGAAGATCGGATTGTGGATTTTCGGTAAGCTAGTAGACAAATCTCGCTCCAAATTGGCCAGTGGTTCTTCAGATTTCTTTCCAGAATTAATTACAATATTGTGAACCTTCGTGGGTGATTCTAGAAATGAATAGCTGTCCAAGTTGAGCCACTTTCCAACAGCTACCCTCTTCCAAAGACTGGAGAGAAAGTATCCTGAGGGCGTGCTGCAAAAACCCAAGTGATCAGCTCATAATCCCAAAACATCGGCTGTGCTATATTTATCAGTACTAATTGGTCACCTGTTGTCAAGTCAAAATTTCCGTCAGCCTTGGGAGCTACAGTGGCGGACCTCTGCAATCACGCTTCAACTTTGCATAATGCTACGCAAAAGTCACCAAATTCGCCTTTCGTTCCATTGTCAATGGCGGATTCCAGTCGTTCGCCATATTTCTGCTTATAGGCCACCTTGATTCTCTCCATATGTCTCGGCTCCCAATGAAATCGTACAAGTCGGCTAACCAGGAGATCGCTTCGGTCCTTGGATGTCTCATCAAGCGCTTGGTGTATTAGCAAAGCATCGCGCACGGGCTTGTTAAGTACACCGTTGAGAATGTGAGCGAGAGTTTCGCCCTTGACCGATTAGCTCAGCTTCTGAAGTGTTGATGTATTTGAGAGAACGAGACTTACGACCAGATTTTGAGACTTTTTTATCATTTCTCTTGGAAAATTCCTATGGTACTGCGCTTCGAATATTCGCAGCACCTCTGCAAGATGCTTGTCACTTCGCACAACAATGATGTTGATCATCGCGGTTTCTCCACCTTCTTTTGCGGTCAATGCTTTGTAAAGATATTGAGCGTCCTGGCGCACAACGTCTAGATGAAGCTTCTCATTCTCAGACATGCGCTTCTCCTCCAAAGCAAGTAAGACGGCAGTTCTAAATTTGTCTTTCTTGAGCTCGGTCTGCATGCACTTTTCAAGGCTGTTGTTGTATCTTGGGTCACTAAAAGCGTCTTTGATTTTTACGATCTCGCTGTTCGTACGGCCCATGAGACTCTCGATCAAGAGTTCTCGCCTCGAGGTATTGGACTGGTACCAGAAGTTCGCCCAGTGCGCTTCGCTCTCCCACCTACCAAGAGCCGTTGCGTAAGCGACTTTGCCCAAGTTGCCAGTGATCTTCATTTTGATATGTTTGGCGATGTTGACACCTTTGCCTTGGGCTTTCATATGCTTTTTGTACTCCGTCCTCAACATCAGTACCTGGTCGTCTGAGAGATGAGGCAAGATCTTTATCACAGGCTTGGTCTCCGGTGTCGAGTGCTTCAGAGCCGCTGCAAGTGCCAGCGCGTCGTGTTCTGGATCGTAGAATGACACGGTCTTGGCGCTTTTTCTCTTTAGAGTACTGATCTGGGGCCCGGAGTCGTCTGAATCCTCACCATCGAGGGGTTCGAGGTCGGAAAGACCTTCGTCCATATGTGACGGGAGCATCATGGGCGAGGGCATAGGCGAAATGGACTGGTACGTGCCGCGGTATGCCTCGAGTAATGGACTTCCTGGAGGTAAACCACCTTGCATAACCATATGTTGGCCAGGCGCTGCTAATCCCAGCATTCCGCCAGCGTTGCCCGAGATTGAGAGACGGTGCAGTGGAGGTGTTTCATGGTGATGAGGCTTGGCTTCGACAAATTGGGGCTGAGAACTCATCGTGTATGACGGTTTCTGGCCGTTTGGCGCATACCTGCTACCCCGTTCTGCGTACTGGTATTCGGGATATTCGGAGCTATGTGAGCTTATAGATGCCCGATGACCTTCTGGTCGAATTACAGCTTGCGGCTGAGCATATCTGTAGCGGAATCAGCCATTTCAATCCTTCAGTGATACGGTTTACAGGCATTTTGTACTGCGGATGGGGGGAGTGGCCACCACTGAATCCCCCAGGCATCGAAAGCTGCCGGTACTTCTCCCCTCCCTCCATACTGCTACTGCTGAGATGCCTTGTGTACTCGATCGGTCTATGGTCGTGTTTTCCCTCATAGCTGCCATGCCGGTCACGCTCGTACTTCGGTTTCGCGACTTCGACATACTCCCCCTTGGTAGTGCGGACTACCGTCGTTTTCGAGTGGGTGTCCGGAGATGAGCCACGACGATGGGAAGAGCTTTTCTGCCTGCTCTTTCTTTCCTCCTCGCTGGATGAGCTCGAAGAGCTTTCGCTGTAGCGTTTTTTCGAAGGCTTTTTGGTTTTACTGTCAGAATCGCTGTCGCTGTAGTGTTTCTTTGAAGACTTCTTCCTGTGCTTGGTCTCGAGGTCGCTCTCATCGTGATGCCGCCTTGATGATATCTTCTTGGACCTGGGATCCGGATCGCTATCATTGCTATCGTATCGCTTCTTCGACGCTTTCTTCTTGGATCTTGGGTCCGAGTCGCTATCCGAGTCACTGTAGCGCTTCTTGGAACTTTTCTTCCTCGATCTCGAGTCCGAGTCACTGTCGTCGCTGTAGTATTTCTTCGAGCCTTTCTTCGTTTCCTTCAATTGAATAACAACTGCGGGTGAGGGTGCCCTGACATCCCGCGATCTGGACCGTTCATCGCGCCGGCCTGGCGACTTGGAACGGCCTCTTGAACGGCCATCATCGATCCTGAGAGACATTGCGGACGATGTACCAGGGTATGGTCAATGGCTTCAACCGCTGCCAAGGGGTAATCATATTTGCGTTCTTGTCAGCTCGAAGGTGGGGCTTGTTCAGCCGCCCGCTAAGGAGCATGATTTAGCGTAAGTATTCAGGACTCTTGGGATTCCTTGGCACCAGAAACGTAAAACGCTCCCCCCAGATTCTATGTGCAAATCTGCGTAGCAGTACTCTATTAATATGAGTCTGTAACATCTTGATTTTATAGAACAACTAATGGGGTAACTTCCATAGATCATATATGGCTGTAGCCTGAGCATTTTGAGCGGCCTGGCACGTCGTGCGCTGTCTGCTAATGCCACTTGGTAGGCGGTGTAAGCTGGCTTTGATGTGGGGAAGGCGTCATCATCGCTTCTCGTGTTCCTATTGACGCTACGGTATATATCCTCGCTCGTTTCTGAGACCTTACCTCGCCATCCACAATGGCAACAGCTCCTCCTCCTTCTGCAGTTGTTCCAACTCAATAGCTTTGAGATACTGGTTATTGGTGTGCTCTACGCTGGGTTCTCTCTACTCCAATAAGCTAGCTGAGATCGCCAGCTGGGCCATGCATGTGTCTGTGTTGGCCTCATCAACCGCATCTTGGACTAGTATTTCTACTCCTTTTTCTACTGCTTTTTGGTCTTAGTGTTCGATAAATTATCGGGTAGCCTCTAGCTGCTTCATACTCCTCCCATGCGAGATACTGTTCCTCGGCGTTCTTTATTTGATCGTTCATATCTTGAATTGATCTTTGTATTAATCCTATGTCTCGGCGAAGATTTTCTCCATATTGGGCCTCATTTCTTCCTGGGCAGGATTTGTGGCTTTGATTAGTCAATCGTACATTTCTTGATCTACTGCAAGCTGATCAACCCACTTCTGATCCTCGGCAGCGAGGGCTTGCTCTACCTCCGATTCCGTCTGCTCGATCTTCTATTCCAGCTTTTCATGCTACAGCGATCTTCCCGCGTCGACCTCTTCACCAGCCTCGGTAGTCTTGAGCTGACTTCCTTCATCAACCATCCTATACCATAAGACTAGTACCTCACGAAGATGAATATTCGCCTTACATGAACCATCTTTGAGGCGAGATATGATCGTTTGATCTCTTATCTTAGATTGATAACCGAAGCATCTTTGATGTACTCTAAACGATCGCTGCAGACTTCTCGGTGATTGTTAGAAGAGTAGTGGCTAAGCTTCAGGAAAAAGTCCAGGCCAAGATACCGGTTCAATGGCAGAGCCACCAGCTTAAGGTTTTCTTGGAACCCATCAGACGCAGCTTCTTATGCAGTCATGCCCCTGGTAATTTCCAAGAGTTATGCAGCAGGACCAAACCCCACTTACGACATTGAATGCATGTGTCGTAAGTCCATTCAGCCTGCATCTGTCTGATATTTTGCCTTTCCTCGTCACCAGCCACCCAATATCAGAAAGGAACGCATCGCAAGTAAACTCGGCACGCAAGCTTGCTGGATACAATACGGTCTAAAAATTGCGTTTATCAATGCTTCTTGGTCTTGGATATTTTGTACTCCGCCTTCTTATCTGCGGGTTTGCGACTCGCACAATAGACGCACTACGCTATTCGAGGGTCTAAGTATGTGTAGACGCGCAGATGCGCATAAGTACCTTCAAGTGACGACTCCGACATCGACTTATCCTAACTTTGCTGTCACTGTCAATATGATCGCTGTCAGGGGAAAAACTAGATTCAGAGCTTGTTTAGTCGCCATGACCATCAGTCTTCATTATCCTTGTTTGACGGCATCCACTACTCCACCACAGCTGTCAAAGCCGATAATTTTAGCCAACGCGGTTGCCAACATCACAAGACTTTTCAACTTTACTATACCAGAGTGAGCGACTATTCGCGAAGGAACATAGGATCTTTGCTAATCCGGTGCCGGCGACCAGCGCAATACCGGATCCTTTCGACCTGCGTATTCCAGCCACAGCCATCACCGTACGCTTCTATGGTTACGGTCATGAGCTTTCAAGCAGACAAGCGTTGGGCAGCATCGAAAAGGCTATTGAAGTTGCTCGAATAATTGTAGGTACTCCTTTTGAATACAGGAACACCCATCTTGAAAATACGATCAGCGCCTTGACAGACATCTCTGGAGCACTTGCTCCTGTGGTAAATTTTCTGGTCCAATAACTCCTCATGCAAAAAACCATACTGACATTTTGATTACAACCAGGAAGCGCATAACCCTGACTTGCTTATGCATGAATCTCGTCACGACTATGACTGCGGCCTTGGTGCTGCACTGAGGTTCTACCCTGACGAGAGAACAACATGGAAGATTTGGTACGATACCACCTGGCTCCTAAGAGAGTTTTTCGGAGCTTTGCGAAGAGAGTATAACTGGTATATCGGAATAGACGAGCAAGAAGGGTTTTTCGGCCATGGACTTTTGTTCGCACGACCTTAGATCTCGGGCAGCATTGTGTGCGGAGAATGTATATGATAGGGCATTGTATGCATTTTGAAATACAATCAGCTTTCTCTCTCTATCTTCTTATCATCCGGCCGCCAGAATGTAGCAGCCCATAGGGCGCTGTTTCCCATGAGACAGCCAAGCTTCTACCCTGCAGGCAGTGAGAAGTTACAGCATTGTGGACTTTTTTTCTCTTCAGCTTGGAAATCAGGAAGCAGGACTCTCTGCAGTAGCTTCGGTGAAATCTCCAAGACTCGATTGGGCAGATACTAGTAGCGCCTAGTTAGTCAGCCGTCGGCGCCACCCGAGGCTAAAGCCATGGTGACTTCCATTTATAACTCCTCTTTCCTGATGACTATGGGACTACAAGTGATACACGGGCGGTGATTAGTCATATCGTACAACGTGATGATGTGCATTGGCTTGGTGCGCCGCACAGGAGAGGCTCGTTCCGCGCGCACGAGCTTCTTGCACACCATTCTATTCTCAGTCACGGGATGACAACGGCCTTGGAGCCTAAAGGGCAAGTCGTCCGCTGCCTGTCGCTACCGCGGTGGGTGATCATCCTTAGTTGCAATCCGAAAAGGCAGGCACGGCAGGCACATGGGCCGTTCCTGTAGATCATGGGTCGCTTCTCTTCCCGCCAATCCTTGAGCGGCTTGATACCCACGTTCCCTTGTTGCCTCTCCACAGACTATTTATACTTCCCCACACTTCGGACGAATAACATCATCGAACATATATTTCGAATGACCTCCGTCAACCTCCTTGCCGTGCATGACTACGATAATTGGAGATGCTTGACCGACCTCAAGCTCATGTCCGGCAAGGCATGTCAAACCCTCCTCGGACTTCTCCATTTGGCGTCCAATGAGCATGTTCGCCCCTCACTCGTGTCTAAAGAAGTTCTCATGAGCTCCGAACGGGACAAGGTAGTCAGGAGTATAAGGTGATCATGTTTCGGTCCAAATCTTCCCCATCTCTTTTTCCCCTCCCCAAGCTCCTAAGTCGAGAGTCTTCTCCGTTTCATACTTCCTTTCAAATATGGTTCCATCAGCTCGTGTTTTACTAGGCTTCCTAGCAATCGCATCAGCGTCGCCTGCTTTGGATTTTCGCTCATTCGCGCCTTTGATTGAACGTCAGGCATCTGAAATACCAGCCTACGTATCAACCTATGGTAAGCAAGACGACGGTTCAGGACTTCGTGTTTGGGTTTTGATACCTCCTAGCTCCGGTCGTCTGGTTGTACTCTGGCGAAACATACTTCCCTGGTGACATCAGAGCCCAACTCGACCACACCAAACCTGAAGTTAATTTTACCGTCGTGAATGGCTATCCAACCCCTCTGAACCTTAATAATCTCGATGCCTTGAACAATGAAGGCGGGAAAAGCGTCTACCTCACATCCAATGACGATGTTACCACGCATCCAACCTGGCTCAACGGAGTCAAGCCTGACAGTACCGGGAATACAATCGGGGCCAAGAGCCTTGCGGTCATCGTCAACGATCGTGGCAATGGCGAAGTAGATGCATTCTATATGTACTTCTACCCATACAACTGGGGGGGTATTATTTTTGGGCAGAACGTGGACGACCATGTGGGCGTGAGTATCATTGTCTGTGAGAGACGCCTTTCAGGAAGCTAACGCAGTCCTCCGTAGGATTGGGAACACAATATGATTCGTTTCCAGAATGGAGTACCTTCCCAAGTGTGGTACAGCCAGCACGGCTTCGGTGAAGCTTTCACCTATAGTTGCCTGGAAAAGCAAGGCCTGCGACCAGTGACATACTCCGGCAACGGCTCTCACGCCAACTACGCAGTCAGCGGCACTCACGACCATACAATACCAAACGTGAATCTCCCTGGCGTCGGGTTCCTTACCGACTATACCGATAAAGGGACTCTCTGGGATCCGTTGCTCAGCGCCTACTTCTACAGCTTCGATGCAAATTCCAACACCTATACTGCATACGATTCTTCATATCCTACGGCGTGGCTACAATACTTAGGTAAATGGGGCGATGAACAATATCCTAATTCTGACCCAAGGCAGCATGAGATATTTGGCATTGGGGCGACGGCGAGATTCGCTGGTGGTCCAACAGGGCCGGAGGACAAGCAACTCAACCGCACCGAGGTATGCCCCACGGCAAGTGGGTATGTGTGCGATGTCAGGACGGAGCTCAGTTCGTAGGAAGGAGTAATCGTGCCACGTTCTCGTATGTACTTGCTCAAGCAGCGTCTTAATGACTATAGCCAGACGAAATCCATCAAGGGGTTGAAGGATATGACCGAGCTGCATTATCGCATGATGTCTCCCAGGTAATAGAAGGATCTTTCTATATTGTAGGTTGTGTGGTGCACATTGTGAAGTTACCCCTGAAAATGCTTGGCCCCAGAAAGCTGAAACAGTGGAACTTAAAGGAGATATAATTGCGGGAGATCGACACCCTAGAGCAAGTGCCGAGAAGGCTTCCCCCGTTGATATCATCCTGATGCTCTGAAAGACCTCACTCCGGTCACTGGCACGCACGCTTGATATCTTGCAGTCGTGGAGTATATTGCTATCATTACAGGGAGCCCCACAAGCGGCTTGTGCGCACCATCATTCGGTTCAATGTGTTGATCTGTTGGGAAGACCGTTTTGAATGGGATTGCTTGACACACGAGAATCAAAGTAGTCGCTGCTTGGAGGATCTCATATTGGGTACATGGCTGGTCCGTGGCGGTTGACCCATTGCAATTTCACTGCTATCAGCTTGGAGTGACCGCCCTTCCTTCCACGACAATTGGTTGACTGCACTCACCAATCGGTACCTCCCTGGACACGAACTTAATAGACACTCTGCACCTCGCGCCTTTCTCTCATGCAATACATACGCTGAGCGCTAGCACAAACAAACCCCTCTATGATGTTACGCTCAACTACTCCCCAGCAGCATCGTGTTATAAGCCAACCCTACTCGCCAGAATCAGACGACCCAAACCGCAGCCATGTCGAGTCAATCAATGCCGGCAACGAATCATTGCGTCGCAAAGGCTCCTTCAGTTTCCTCCGACGGAGCAAGTCTCGCGAAAGATCGGTCTCAGATAGCAGCACACCTCAACGCAAGCTGAGCAAGAAGGAACGATTCAGGATGCGGGAACAAGAAATGATGCAAGAGCAGATACCCTCTCGTCCGCCTAGGATACCTACTGTCCCTCCTCTCCCAGACTTGCAAACTTTTGGTGGTGAAGACGAAAGATCGGAAAGCCTAGCTATCATGTCAAATCGAGCAAATGGTTCATTCCAACACAGACTTCAGAAAGCTTCACAGGATGCCATGGGAATGGACATGTACCGAGGAATGCCAATCCCTCCTGTCCCACCAATACCATCAATTCCAGGCATGATGCCCATCAACAGAAGCGCGTATGTTGATGCCTTTCCAGCGTCTGAGAGCATGGCACATCGTGGACGTTACAGCTACGCTAGCAGTGCGATAAGTACCATCAACAGCCCGAGAAAGATAAGGCGGAGGAAAGACCCTACCCCGTTCAAGTACGTCCTGATGATTAGCTGCTTGTCTACAACATAAGAATGCTGACATGCCGCAGTGTTCTTGTCATTGGCGCCCGAAGCTCTGGCAAGACATCTTTCCTCAACTTCCTCCGTACATCACTAGCTATGCCAGTATGGAAGCAGCGACAGCATTCTCGTATTGACGATGATTTTATGCACGCCCCATCTGCCTCGGCCAATGCTTTTCCCACTTTCAATTCTCAGTACGTGGAAACCGAGGTTGAGAGTGAAAGGATCGGAGTGACGCTATGGGACTCGGAGGGACTGAAGGCAAACGTGGTGGACATTCAGATACAAAAGATTGCGAGCTTCATCGAGAGCAAATTCGAAGACACATTCAATGAGGAAAATCAGGTAGCCCGTGCTCCTGGATTCAAGGATTCCCATATTCATTGCGTCTTTCTCGTCCTAGATCCGGTGCGACTGGATGCCAATCTAGCTGCTAGCCAGAAAGTCAGTGAGATCAATGGTGTCAGAGCTAGGGCGAACTCCTTTGCCAAGGGTCGCCCCGAACCATCACCCAGCGGACTCGATGAGAACCTTGACGTGAACGTCATACGTGGTTTGAAGGGCAAAACTACCGTAATTCCTGTCATTGCTAAAGCCGATACGATTACCTCAGCACACATGTCGCACTTGAAGCGTGCGGTCTGGGATTCTCTGAAGAAGAGTGGACTTGAGACTCTCGAAGCAATAAGTCAAGAAGATGAAGATGGCTCTGACAGTAGCTCAGAGTATGGTGAGACCAATGGGCTTGATGAAAGAGACGAAGACCGCGCCAATGTGGGAAAAGAGAACGACAAGTTCCCCGTTACTTCCGTCCTTCACTCCGACTCAGATTCGAGCTCCACATTTTCGGCCTCTGATTTCGACCTAGCTAAGCCTGGCAAGCCCTCCAAGCTTAATCCCACACGTACTCCGTCGTCACCTACCGTTCCTTTGTCTGCACCAGCCGGACCTCCTGTCCTTCCCTTGTCTATCATCTCGCCTGATCCGTACGAGCCAGAGGTCATAGGCAGGAAGTTCCCATGGGGGTTTGCCGACCCAATGAACGCCGAGCACTGCGACTTCGTGAAACTCAAGAATACCGTCTTTACGGAATGGAGGGGTGATCTGAGGGAGGCCAGTCGAGAGCTCTGGTACGAAGGTTGGAGAACCAGTCGGCTGAATAAGAAGGCGAGGAGAGATGGCGGTGTCATAGGTGACTACAGGACACAGGTGTGAGCCCGATCATGGCCCGCCCAGAGTCCTGTGATGTCCGCACGAGCAGCAAGGCGAAGCGGGAGTTGTCCGTTTATTATTTTTTATCTTCCATTCTCATACCCCTTACTTCGATGTTCTTCTACTTTGCGCACCTATCGTCCGGCATCAATTGTTACCTCACGGAGGTGGCATGAATCATTTATCTTAGTATGCGTTGAGCGTATACTCGTTGTGGACATACGGTTATCCAGGTCACATTCAATGTCATGTATATCATTGATGTATACACTAGCAGACGTTCCATGGCATTTCTGGCTCTTGGTCTTGGTTGGGGTGCCTGTTTGCGCTTCCGCGACACAAGGTCATAGCCGCGCCAACAGACTTTTATATAAGCACTTTTGCCTTCGAGGGTCCTCACGATATGATGAAGTGTTTATTTACCATGCACTATATATATCCTGACTCTCATTGACGGACTCCCCGTGAGTTTGCGAGCGTTACTTCTGACCAGATGACGCCAAGATAACTAGAACAATCACTATGCGGGCACACGGGTTTCCAAATAAATCGGACACTAGGACTACTTGAGCACCCACCAAGTGTCCGAACTATTTTGAAACCCGCGTGGGCGGGCAATTGAGTAGTTGATATCCTCTCAAGACTACTTTAGAATTCGTGGATCAGACGCATTCACTCATCTCAAAGCTATTAGAAGTATTGATGGCAAAGCCATCTTTGAGGTTGGCATGTTTTTGGATACGAGGAGCGGAGAGCTTACGGCAAGTGGACGTCGATGGGGAAGGAGTGATGTGGCACACCACACCGTAATGAGTTGAGTGGCAATATCATCTCCCCATTGAAGCAGCCGTGACGGGAGCTGGGGGTTTCCATCTTCAAACACCTTCTGAACCCTAGAAGCAATCACGTTCACGACTCTTCTTGACAAGATTGCCCTTGCTATGCCCTGATTCACTGCGATCCTCAGACCAATCGAGATAGAAGGAGAGGTAGGCATATGGCTTGATATGTTGTTATTGTATTTCGCTCTCTGTCTTCTGAAATCTGCCCTGTAATCTCGTTATATCAACCATTGTTCATCGATATCCAATGTCTTGAGACTCAACCCCCAAGCCCATCGACAATACGCACTACCGCATACGACTATCCCAATCAAGCCCACCATCAGCATCAGTAAGGGTCCGATCTGACCTTCCTCAGAGCCGCCGGTAGTGGTCTGGGCGTCAAAGGCACTTCGTCATCCTCTACCACACTCCCTCTCCCCTTATCAGTCCCAATGGTACCGCCAAACCTCGCCCAAGCTCTGTTCCCACCAATCTGCCTCTCAGTGCTCGAGTAGTCAAATCCCGCAAACGGATCACTCCCACCCGTACTGGTCCCTTCACCCTTAGCTAACAACGCAGCATAGCCCACATGTTCCACCTCCCCACCACCGGCATCTGTAGTCCCTTCATCACTCCCAATCAACATCGCTGCCGTGGGATCGCTTTCGTGTGGGCGCCTTCGAGCCACCCAGTCGGCATACCCCCGGTTCATGACCTCCCTCTCGGGTACGTCAAGCCCGGTGTCATCGGTCGTATCGCTCGTCAAGGGCATAGCGGCTAGCCGAGCTATCAGTGCGTCGCGGCGAACGGCGTCAGGGCTTTTGGGGTCGGCTAGCGAGGCGGGTGGGATGTTGGGGGAGTAGGGGAGGAGGGTCTGCGTGGGTGCTGATGGGAGATAGGGGGAAGGACGGTAGGTGGGGAGGGGTGAGGTGTGAGTGGCAGCGTGGGATGAGGGCAAGGATGCGGTAGTGTATGTGCGGGCGTTGAATGATCTTCGTGATTGAGATGGTGCTTGCTGCTGTTGAAGGGTTCCATTGGCTCGAGAAAAGCCTCTGGAGTTATTGGGGGTGAGGGGGAGATTGACGCCTTCAGGTCGATGAATGTGGCGAAAGAAGGTGATTATGAATGCCACCAAGGCGGCAAGGAGCAGGATGAGCAGGATCGTTGTGGTTGCTATGAATGTTGTCTCTGGAATCGATGAGGAGCGGCGGGTAAGAGCCCTCATTTGGACGAATGCTTACAACTGTTGAAACAGAGATGGGAGTCTTGAATCTTCTTGGGTTTCAGTGTCACCGAACAAGTAGTACAAACGGACCCTCGGCGCAGCGACTGGTCCTGGCGCCCTGGTGCGCGCGTAGATGATGGGGACTTGTTGTACCCTGAACACGTTTTTCGAACACATTGGTGACGGTTGTACTTGTAAATTATCCAGGGGGTGACCCAGATGGGGAAGCCGTGATGAGAAATTTACAGCGACCCTTGGGTATTGAGGGTATGGTGAGTGCACGACCTGATGACTCCGATGCAGAGACTTCAGTCGCAAGTCGAGTGAGCACAGAACGGAGACGGTGATCTATCCAACCCGTTATGAGCATCTCCGAAACCAGGTTCTCCTTCCGGGCTGAATTGAAAGTGCGATGTTTGCCACACGTTGTCGACTCCTAGAATTACCCATTCGGATTGATCTAGGTTTTTGAGAAACATTGAAGTGCGAAGTCGAAAATATCTTCAGATATGTGCAACTCAAACAGTGCATAGCATGACTAAAATCACTTAGACTGCTCTCTCGAGATTGCTTGGTCTTTTGTTGCGGTATCCTGCCTGCCCTCTTCCAGCGTTTTCTCACTCCCATTACTCGAACTCACTTGTTTCGTTGCACGCTCCTTAGAATCGCCTCGGTCTTCATGCCCACTTCCCTTGGCCTTAGCCTTAGCCTTAGCCTCGCTTTGCTTCTTCATTTCCTTCTCTAATGTCAACGACAACCTCTCAAGCACCCACTCTGCTTCCTCGGTCTCTCCCATCAATGGACTTCTATTGCCGAGCCAACTCCACTGCCGAACGGTCCCTTCATCGTCATCGGTCTGACCCTGCTGCATATCCGGCTCTTTCTCCGGACTTGAATTGTTGATCTTGACGAGAGGTGCGCGATGAGACTTGTGATTCGCTTCATCCTCGCCCATGAGCTTGAGGAACCATGCCCATTCCTCGTAGCTGTATTTGCGAGGCGGCGATTGATTGAGGTGCTTCATGACCTTGCGAAATTCTTGAACGAGCAGGAAGTGGTATTCATGAATGTCTGCTTGCAAGTTATCACCGCGATCCCGTGCTTCTCGGACCTCATTGCGCTCCTCGTCTTCAACCTTGGACGCCAAGAAGTCTGTGCCTGCAGCGCGAGGACCGCCTATCTCGGCCTTCTCTGGATCCTCGTCTTTACCACCGCTAAGTAGCCCTGGCGGTTGGTCGACCTCTGTTGCCCCTCGAAAAACCTTGCCTCCTGTCGCTTGGGTCGCGATGGTCTTCAGTCGGTATCTGGCGCCAGCTTCACCCGGGAGTAATGTAAATTCTCCCAGCCACAGTGTCAGATCTCGGATACCATTGACAACGGTATCGCCCATGTTGCTGATAAGAATCGTAAGAGTTGGCACGGCGAGAAGAGACCAGAATACGAAAAACGCTTTTCCAGAGTTGCTAAAGGGCTTGTAGTCACCGTATCCGATGGTCAACAAAGTCGTATAAGCAAAATACAGGGATTCAAAATACGACCATCCCTGCTCATGCTCGGCAAAGTGGAAAATCAGAGCACCCATAAACCACAAGAAGAACCACGCGCTCCCAGATATCAGAAGAGCATTCCACTTCTGTCTCGTGGATGCTTGCTCCTGAATCCTGCGCATAAACTTGAATTCTTCCTCTCGCCTCTCTCGCTCCGAGAAACCGACCTCTTCAGCGTGCTGTTTGCTCACCACTGGTCTCAATTTATGCTCGTTGCCCTTGCTTATCATTTTTTGAAGCTGCACTTCACGCTTCTTCTCAACCATGCGACTACCAAGCTTTTTCTTCCCACGCTCCAGGACGAGCGAGCGGATAGAGCCGATAACAAGACCCAGGATAACGATTCCGCCAACGGCATACGGGAAAAGTAAGCCTTTGCCAAGGTTTGTTGAAGGAGCATAGTCGCCGATTCCTACGGTCAATAGTGTATAATTTGTGAAGTATAGCGCATCAAGGAACATCCAGCCCTCGATTTTGGCATAAACCCCGGCGCCGCCCACCATGTATATCATAAAACTGATAGTCTGCAACATCAGTGTTCGCTGGCTCATACTGAGTTTGAATTCTTTCGAAAAATGCCCTTTCCAAGCTCCATACACGGTAAATACCATGAGAGAAGCAATGATGAAGTATAAACCAGCAGCGAAAATGGCATAGTAGAAAGCCTGAGTAAGAGCTCGTCTTTCACCAGGTACTTTGACGATGTGTATTATGGCTGCGAGGTCTCCGATAAGAAGGATGGATGCAAGGTACCAGCCGATGATCGTGATAGGTTGTGCGATCTGGAATGAGAGGCGGCGGGCCATATTGAGGAGTAGGGAGAAGTTGGCGATGAGAGCGAAACCAAAGGAGAGGCCGTTGACTGCTAACAGCCTGTGACTCCATCAGTCGTTGAGGTGAAAGAGCACGAGAGCCAAGACGGGCACGTAGCCTCCTCTGCGACCCGGGCCCTCTAAGCCGAGGCCTCAACCTCGAGCACTAATTCGGAGATTCGAGGACGTACCATTTCGGGTCTCTAACATCGTTCCCATGTGACTCGTTGGCTCCGAATCCAGGCGGGATCTCAACTCTCCAATGCTCTATCAGAGCGCAGAGATTGAACGCGCTGGCCATCGGTCCAAATGTGCCCTTCGTGATCCTCAGTCAACGTTCTGGAGCGGTGAGCCATTGTTCAAACGTACTGCAAGTAATGGAAAGGCCGTTGAGGCGAACCACCATCGACTGTTTCCACGTGTCAGTATGCTCCGTGGTTCGAGAAGGCTGTTGGGGCTCAAACCTAGGGTTGAGGAAGGCCTGTTCATCTTCCCTCTCGACATCCTTCTCCTCCTTTCTCTCGTCCTCAATCTTTTTAGCGCTCTCGTTGATGGGATCATCGAGGCCAGGATCATTCATTGTGGAAGCTGTTTGTGTCCAAGACAAGGATGAAAGGGCTCTTTGAAGGCAACGAGCGTCGTTATCGATGTTTCTGCATCATTCACTCAATCTCGAAGTGCAAGGAGAGAAGAGGAGTAGAGGTAAGGTATGCCTTTGGTAAGTAGAGACAGGCTCAGGAGGAGAACAGGGATCCGTCCATTTGAGCGAGACCCCCACCAGAGTTAGTTCTAAGGGCTCTCTGTGGCTTGGCATGAACGGATTCCTGTTCTGCGAGACAGGCAGAGGCAAAGTCTGGTACTGGCTTGGCCGAGCTGACACTGAAAGGATTGCAGCTGATCTCTTAACGAACATCAGCAGGTCAACATCCCTGCCCAATCAGAAAAAGCAAGCTTCAATTTAAGCTTTGACACTGAAAGGCCCGACCTAAGCCTGAAATAGCTTGGTAGCGAGCTAAATCCTCCCCCTTGATCTTCCACTTTTGCCAAGTTGATACGACTCATCTAGCTTCTACCGACAGCAACTTATCGTCTCATTCAGTCAGTCGTTATAGATGGAGTCGAGTCCAAAAGATTGTAGTGCTCAGCAGCAATCAGTGCCACAGCCTTCTTCCGAGGACTGAGCGTAGCAGATATCATGTCTGGCAACAATGATATCAAAGACATTGTGGCCTTACCGATGAGAACCGAACCGGCTCTTTCCCACTTTTGCAACCGGGCTAGTGTCATCAGTTTCCAAGACATCACCAATTGCTTCCTGAAGACCGAATCAGTGCTCTATCACCTCTGCAAAGGCAGGAAATGTTTGGATAGTCTGGAGAATGATTCCAGAGAAGGTCAAAAGGGCAGATAATACAATGAAGCAAATGCCAAATGCCCCACGCTTTCTAGTGAAGCGGTGGCGGGAGAAGTCGATGGTGCCCGCCAACGATGTAGGCTCAAGTTAGGTGGCCATTGCCATTCCGTTGCTGTCCCAAGGTCTCTCAGAATGATTCAACAATTAATACTGCTACTCAATAATACCACTAGCTGAGGTCGTACCATATAGACATTCCGACGCTTTGAAGTCCCCCTTCCCAAATTGTACCTAAGTGTCTTCCAGCGATTTCTTGCCTTTGAAACAATAGGTATCTCTCCACGCACCCGTGACAGTAATCCAGATTCTCAGCACTTATACCTTTGGCAAGATGATGCTGCAACCACTTGGATGTCAGGCTGTCCAGATTCACCCGCAGTCGTTGATATGCTCAACAAATCATTATTGTGCTCTCAAAGATTTTCCTCTTTGATCCTCTCGAGAGAAGATCATGCAGTAGCTCACATGGCCATTCCGATAATGAAATGCCATGAAGGTACTGCGAACATGCAGCTTAAGACACGGATGAACGTTGAAGCAACAGCCAGTCTGGGCGTTTCACAAAGACTCGAAGAGTAGGAGAACAGTATAAACTGTATTCTTCTGCACAGGGTATGATGATGGTATGTCGCGGAGAAGAAATGATCATTCCTTGAGCACGCATTAAACATTCAGCGCTCGAAGCGTGTAACTTGGAGCCAGTTTACGTCCTGAGTCCTCGAGTAGGCATAAGCGATAGGTGGCTTTTGTTCACGAATCATCGATAGAATGAAGCAGCTGTGTTTGGACGTAAGTAGGTTCGTTTACCTCCCTAGGATCCACGAGTTAGATAAAGGTGGAGTGATAGGAAAGTAGAGCCGAAGAGTCAGTAGCATAATAATGACCCTATTAGAGACGCTGTTGATCCTTTGTTAACACGTCGTTGCTTTTCTATATGGCGAAAAGTCAGATGCTGCCCGCTGTGATGGTTTGGTATGGATTAACCTGCTTCAAAGCTTAACGAATAAGCTTTTGTACCTTCCATGGCCAAAATAGCTCTCATGGTGCAATATATTGACGCCATGCATAGATCGAAAACAGCTCTAATGATGTCGAAAAGGACCAGAGTACAAAACTCACCATAGCCCTTCGGAAGGCGCCGGCAATCCAAATCCATATCGTGAATACCTCAAATTACTGCAGGTCCTCCGCGTCTAGGAAACCCACCTTAACCCCGTTCCGACTCTGCATACTAAACATGTACTCTTCCACAAACTCCTCCACAGGGTCCATATTCACAATAGTCTTGAAGTTCCGCACAAACCGCGCTAATACAAGCCCCATATGACATAAAACCATCTGCTGCGCCGGACAGATTCTACCCCCACCCAGGAACGGTACGTAAGTCCAACCGGGGCGCAGATCCCCTTCGATCCATCGCTCGGGACGGAAGACTTCGGCGTCGGGCCCCCAGATGCTGGTGTCACGATGCATGATGCCGAAGTGCGAGTCGACATGGGTATCGGGGAGGACGAGGATGGGGGAGGAGCCATCTGGACCACCGCCCCGAGGAAGGGTGGTAAGATGGGTGCAGGTGCGGCGCGAGACAGATGCTGGGGCGAGGAGGCGGAGACCTAAATGTGTGGAAAAAGAAGAGGTTATTGAGGGACAAGTAGTTAGAACGTGGTTAAAAGAGAAAAATTAAATAGATAGAGTGGTGATCTAGTCTGGTTGTCTTGCTTACTTTCATTTAGAACGGCTTGGAGGTATTTCATGCTTTTCAAACTCTCAAACGTCACTGGTTCGTCGTGGACTAGGACTTCAGCGCGCAGTTTGGTCCGAACGAGAGGATTCCGCGCAAGCTGGAAGAAGAGGTCGCTGATTGCGATGGCGGTTGTGTCGCGGGCGGGGAAGAAGACACTGATTATTTGGTCGCGAATGAATTGGCGATCTTGTGTCTCCTTGGATAGCTCATTCAAGAAGGAGAACGGGCGTTCATGATCTGCGGGAAGCGTATCATCGGCCCTGTCGGAGCCATGCTCTTGTGCTTTATTGCCGAGTTGCTTGGAAAATGCACGCTCGATATATCTATCAACGACAGCGTGAACTTCTGCACATGCCTCTTTCCACTCTCGATCCCGAGTAGCGCGACCCCAGAGGAAGGGGAGACCTCGAAGCGACATACGTCGGTCCACACCAAGCATTGCCCGGTCAAAGGAAGCGAGAAACTTCTCCGCGTCTAACTTTGATGAATGGGGTTGTAGAGTCTCTGCAGATTCGCCGAAGAGAAACTCCGTGGAAGTGTCGAGGAACTAAATATGCAAGATAATCGGCTTCATCCCGCCAGTCTCTTTGGTATGCAACCATTCGTAGGTCAAATTACTTCAGGGAATCACATCAAAACTCACCAGTCTCCTGAAAAGCGGTCTCAAATCCGTCATTGTCCCATCATTGGGTATGAGCTGCATCAGCTGTCCCAAATGCACGCCAAAACTCTCCAAATCCGCCACCTGCTTCCTCGCAAAAATCGGCATGACAACCTTTCTCGCATGTTTCCATACTTCGCCATCGGAAACAAAAACGCCTTCTCCGATCCAGCTTGCGTTGGGTTGCCTTCTGATACCCTCGACGCCGAAATTCCCAAAATCTGTGGTATTGATCGCTTGGATGTTTTCCACCTCGCAGGTGTAGATGATTGTCTCACCAAATACGTGGGCCTCAAATGTGTTTGTGTTTTGACGAAAATATTCTTGAAGCGTATTCTTGAAATCCCCTCTACTTTTGCTGGCAACATTTTTCCTGTACAGATCTATCCCGAATATGGGATCTTTGTGCCGGTATTGGCGCGGGCGGCTACAGTTGTGGCGCTTCATTGAGCGTTCGTATCGAAGACGGGCTATGGCAATTTTGAGGCCGAAGTACAGAAAGACTAGACATAAGAGCTGGAAGCTGATGCTACTTAGTAAAGCCATCCCTGCTACCCCGAATATAAAAAGGTTGGCCTGAATTATAGCTGATGTGTGGTGGGATGTGTGCATGCGAGACTCGAATTGGGCTGTACACACTGTATAATCGGCTCGTAACTCTTAGTCGGCCGTATCTTGTGTTGGTCACATATAACGCTGTGGTGGAAGACTTCCCAATACTTAGAGGAGTCCGAGGGTGGTAACGACCGAAGTAAAATACCAGATAGGATGCAGATACTGCAGCCTACCCCGCTACCTTTCGTATTAGATAACCTACATCTTCTCACTTTGGATCCGCATCAAGATCCATTCCTCACAATATGGACATCACATTGTACGACCCGAGATACCCTGAAACCATATTCTCTTCATGCTTCACTCTACTTCAAACGTGGACCACACCAGGTGCCCTGTTTTCAGCTGCATGTTCCGTATCGTACATTGTAAACGTATCAAACCCCGCCTCGGCCTTTCCTTTGTCTCTCTCGTCTCTAATAGTTTGTACATCTGACCACATCGATCCCTCCGTTAGCATCTTCGAATATAGAAATTGGGCTTCAGTACCACTTTCAGACCTGCGCGATTGTATTGAGGCGAGGGAGACGTTGCGGCAGATACTGGCAACCAAGGAATATAGGGGCTCTTTTGTAGCGACAAAGTGTGGAGAGGGAAGTTTCGTGGCAATAAGGGAGATGTTGGCTTCGAGCATTCCCTAGTAGAGAAGTGTTTAGAGGTAAGAGCGGTATTCGTCGTATAGAATTTTGTGGAGAAACGAGACAGAGGCATAAGGGAAAATTTCCACCGACAGTTCTTGATCTGCTGGGGCCGGCGTATGTTGTATTCAAGTTGAAAAGCGTAGACTACTATGACTATTAAGGCTACAGTAGACCTGCTAGCCGTCAGTCTGGAATGGCAGCGACTAATTCAGGCTTGTTGCAATATACAACATACATTGCTCCTAGCAATAGGACGCCAATGATTGTATATCTCCGGGGCGTTGTCAAATGAAGCTGTGGAACCTATAGATCATCTGCGAAATTAGAACCATGTATTCACTAAACGGCGAAGAGCTAACGTTCGGTATTGGTAGACAATACACTAACAGACCGGTAAGTAGATCGCTGATGAATATGGTGTATTTGTAGCTGTGCAAACACCTTGTGGAATCGATCACCCATGCCGTATTAACATGCTTTCCGCATTTGGATGATTGTAATAGGTAGAAAGCAGTTATCCATGTTGTAGTGATCCCAATTGCCGTCCTTGTGACGATGTCGAACTTCATAATTGCAGGAGGCTTGATCCAGGGCTCATATTGGTCCATTCCTGGCCCTTCCATGTGTGGGAATCATGATTCTAACGGGAACGGAAATTGCCACTTGGTTTACCTCGGGAAGTATGACATACTTCATCTGCCCTAACGCAGGGACGAGAAGGCGAAGAAATCGCCCGCATCTCAACAATGCTAGTCCTTGGTCCTCTCTTCGCACTATACAAAATACCTCGCGAGCGACAAGAGCCGGCTTGCAGTACCTTAAACATCGCGCAGCCGCTTTTTCGACCGGAATCAAAGACAAATCAAATGCATGTTAGGGAAGACAGGATTCTGTGAAGCAACATTGGATCAGAAGGCGCACAGGCAAGGAATTCAAGACGTGTCTGAAATAATAATGTAGATAATGCATGACGAGAGGGTCGATCAGTCCTCACCCGCACGTGATGTCCTATTGTCCATAACTTCCAAAATTCTAGTTATCATGCATTCACGGATGTTGGAGTGAGAAGAAAACATACATTTGAGCTGCAGATTACCACAATAGCCAAAGGTATAACGGATAAACGATCCCACTCCACAAAAGAAAACAGAAGTGTCAGGTTTCGGAAAGTAGACATTGAAGGGGTACCTATCCGCGGCGAATGGAAGTTGTTGCAGGTCAGTGTGGACTGATCGACCTCCATTGTAGCTCGGTCCGCAAGGTATGCGTACGAGATGATGAATATAAGGCTTGTTTCGGCAAGCCATAGCCCTGACGGAATCAGGGTGAAACGAACATGATCCAACGAGCCATTGATGCAAGCATAGCTCATGCTGGATCATTGACTTCTTCGCCCCCACAACAATGACAAGTAGTTCAGCGGAGCTATTGATGTTTGACTGAGAGATCACGCAACCTTTGACTCAAGTCGAAACATTGGCCAAGTCTGTTGGGTGTATGTATCACGGCCGAGCGTTGAATTCCTTCACTGGCGTGAGAATTAGCTCACCCGCATAGATCGACAATTGAATCTGAAGAATATAAGACTTACTTGTACCCTTTTGGATCCTTTGGCAGCGCACTGGATGCTTACCTCTGAATAGCTTCGAATGTTCTCCTCCGCTCGATTGATCGGCGGGTGATTCGCTTTAAGATAAAACCCGAATCTCACGAGCGTAATGGTTCGTTGAGTGAAAGCCATCTATCCTTCAGCTATGACCCATGATGTTCTTTGGTACGTAGCTTTCCTCAAGGTACTTCACTTCTTCATCTGTCAAAGTCTTCCTATTCCCCTCTAGTGCTTCGTCAATCCTCTCGACTGTACTGAACCCAATGATCGGGCTGCTTATGCCTTTATACATGAGCCACGCAATCGCTACGTGACTCCTCTTCCAGCCCTTCTTCTTAGCTACTTCTTCGACACGGCTGATGATAGAGACATCGGCTTCCGGGAGTGAAGCCTTCCCAGATGACCGTGGAGTGGAACCCATGACGTGGTGAGGGCGCGCGAGCTGTCCTTGCAAAAGGGGACCCCAAGGAATGAATTCAACACCAGTTTCCATACAGAACTTGTTCATCTCCCTCTCCTCCTCCCCATACAATAGGTTGTAGAAATTCTGCATAGAGACAAACGTCGTCCAGTCATGCTTCTCGGCGACAAACTGCATAGTAGCAAATTAATATGCCCTTGACAAGAATGAGCTGATACTCGACAACAAAATCGCACGGAGTCATATCACATGCTGCTCGCCCCAATATAGTGTACCTTGCCACTTTCAACGAGATCGTGCAGAGCCTTCATGGTTTCCTCAACCGGCGCCGTCTTATCAAAACGATGTATCTGCAAAACATCGATTAAATCCGTCTCCAGCCTTTTAAGACTTTCATTAACAGCAGCAAACATCCCTCGCCTGCTCAGACCCCTCTGATTGACGTAATCCACGGTCTTGTCAATGTCTTGCAACGGCATGACCGCCGGACTGTTTCCCTCCCTTACTGTTTCACAGCACTTCGTACATATGACGAGCTTATGCCGCGGTATCTCATACTTCTTGATAGCTTTGCCATGACCTCTTCTGAAAAAACGGTTGAGTATACATTCGCGGTGTCCCAGGTATTCAGGTCTCGCTCGTAGGCGGCTTTAACGCGAGGTAGGGCTTCTTGTTCATCTATTACCCAGCTTTGCCAACTGGCACCAAGGATAGGGACGGAGACCCGGAGGCCGCTCTTGCCAAGCTGCTTGTATTCGACTTTCAGCGGTTCGGAAGTCATTGTGCTTTGAGGAGTCTGGGAAATGGTAAAGGGTGGAGGAGCAGCTGTGAGAGACCGACACTTCAGCAAGGGAGTCCTCGAACGATTTGAGGGTACGTCTGTCCGGCGTGTAAACAGCGTTCTCCCTGCTACTAGTTTCTGGCTGCGAATATGAGGTAGTATAGAGATCGCGAGACGCTGCGGGGTGCAGAGGTTCATGTCAATTTGGACTAGTTACACAACGCGTCTCTGCCACAGATGGAACAGCCCACATGAGGGCTAGTCTACTTTAGTACATGATATCGTCGTCAGTAGCTAAACTCTTACACATATGTTCTAGGTTTCATTTAAATTATACGCACATTGGCGCTAGGAAGCCCATTGATACAGCTTTTCCGGTCCAGCCATCACCCTGCTATGAGGAGTGGCGAAATCTTCGGATAAGATGTAATCTAGAATATTTGATTGAAAATCTCATCGTCAAAGTATTTCCCACCGCATGATGGTATTGGTTCAAGTCGTCTTTGACCATTACTGGTGGTACCAATCACAATCTCCGTGCATGGACCACGAATCTGTGAAACTCCTCGCAGACCTGACCGGCATTCTCGGTCAAGATACCCTATACCGCCTAGACGCCTGTCTCAATGGCTAAGACATGCATGACAGATAAGTGAAGAAGGGGAGCCTCTCGTGGTTGCAAGTTAGCCATTCGAGGGAGACGGGTTCGGGATGCTGAGAAGGTAGAATCCAGGCGGGAGATCTGCCATATTTGGATCTGTCATCGAACACAGGCCTTATTCTTGTCTCGTTCGTTTTGCGCCATGAGGGTTCCAGCTCGCATCTCCGCCGGCTTGATGCCCTTGGGGGAAGAAAGCAGGGTTGAAGTGGGCTTGATTTCCTGTCATCGACGAGTCAAGCTTTAGTGTCGTGCTCTGTAAAGGAATAAAAGAACCGCCTAGAGCAGGGGCTTGAGAAGTAAAATCGGCAGGGGAATTCGTCGGTGGCGACGAGTACTGGGTATAGCTCGCCCACGACGTGCCAGGGCTGCTGCTTGGTCTTGGGACAGACCCTCCAAGTGTCAGAGGAGCAGGGAGGCCCCCAGAACCAGAAGGCGAAAATTGCCTTATGGCGGGGGTGATGTACGCAGAGGTACCGGGGGGAACGGCAGACGAGCCGTATGGTGCAGTTGGCTTGACGTGGGGTTGATTATAAGATCCGGGCATACCTTGCATTGCCAAAGCTCCACCCATCTGTGGCATGGCCATCCCCATAGCACCCATGCTCATCCCGCCCATTGGCAAGCCCATCATGCCATTGTTCATGGCCCCTCTTCCGCCTCGCATGCCCATTGCACCGCCCCGCATACCCCCAGCCACTCCTCCTCTGCCTTGAAAGCTTCCGTATGGCTGCATACCCATGGCTGACCCTTGGAAGCCCATGCTAGATCCTTGAAACCCACCGGTCATAGGCTGTTGATAGCCACCTCTGTTGAAACCTGACATATTGTTCATACCTCCCCTGTTATAACCGCCTCCACGATTACCTCGGTAGCCACCAGTGTTGTTGTAACCCGAATTCTGGTTTTGGCCTCCGGCTCCAGCGCCGCCGTATGCGCCACGATTGCTGTTCGTGGTATTGTTGTTACGCATCGGACCGTCCTTTGGAAGAGTCTTGAAAGGGTTGGTGTAAGGGTTGGTGTAGCTGATCGTGAATTTCTTGGAAGAATGTTGGCCGTCACCAAGTGTTTCTATCTTCTGCTTTGTGGCAGTTGCGGCTTGTGGTGACTTGAATAGGACATATGCTTGACTAAAATCAGACTAATGTTAGCATTTCCTCCAATTTTATCTCCCGAGCCGTGTTTTACCCTTTGCTCTTCCCATTCACTTTGTGTTCGCTGAATGTGATCTCCTCGAGCTCATCCTCGCATTGGCTCTGGTTCGCCCAACCACGAACATCATCGTCGTTGATCCACCAATGCAATTCGGATACGAACAGCGCACTGGTCGCGCCTGGATCCACGAATCTATCGTCAGCTCCGTCTTTTCGCTTCAAGCCTTGAGTCTGTGGAGCCTGTTTGGGAAGATGGACGGGATCTTGGGCTGATTGGTCAGTGCTAGCAATCTTCTGTGCCCCATCGCTCCCCTCATGTTGAGTCTCCTGCTTCACGCCAGATTCGTCGGTGTGGCCGTTCGGCGGTAAAACGCTCGATGTAGTAGGTATGGTCTCCATGGACTCCGGAGCTTCATCTGGGTTTTCGTCGACTTTTATCTCTTCTTGGGCCACGTCTTGTCCGTAATCTTCTCCTCCATCACCATATATGTCAATGTCGAAATTGTCCTCTTCTGAAGCCATCGTGAAGAGTTTGGGATCAGTTGATAAGGTTGAAACCTCTGCTGTAATATTGAATTATAAACAATGGTTTTGATGATTGAAGGTAGAAGTACAGGTCTGCAAAGACGCAATAACGGAATTAGCATTCGACAAGATACAGGATAAGAACATGCTTGAAGCTCGCCTATCGCTGCTCGCAGACTTGCTAGCTGTAGACTGCAGCCGCTGTTGACTGTAGAATAATGCCTTTGGAAAGAAGCCAACCAGGGAAACGTACAAGTGAAGTAAATCCACTAGAAGAATGTGTCTGATGTGAAACAACTCGGATGCATACAACAGATTTCCCGGTTCAATGGCCTGCTAACGGAGGCTTGAAGCTGAGGGAGCACAACAGGAATACAAGACACGGCTTGATGGATGAACCTCGAGAACAAAACTCAACGCCTTGATTGTTCGAGTCAAGAGAAGAGAAGGAATAGCTGCGGTCAGCAAAAAGCCCTCCACATTTCAAAGATCTCAACCTAATTGTTGGCCCTCAGCCTTACGGTTACAGCGTGTTCTCGAGACGGAAGAAGAGGAAGGCTGGCCTCGCGTAGGCTGTTCGTGACGTGTATCAAGGGTAGATGCGAGTGAAGAGTGGGTGGGATTGAATTTGATGCACTGATTTGATAGAGCTGGATGGACGGAGAGGTTGGAGACGTGAGGTTCAGATCTGCCAATGCGCTCCGCTCAAAGCCGCCTTCTAGCGGCCGTTAATTCCATGTGATCGGCAGCAGGGAAGCTAAAGCTCAAGTTCGAGCTGTCCTTTCTGAGTACACCATTTCACACCCAAGTCAGCCTACACCAAGTCACAAATAATTCCAACCTTTCGAACTCGTTCGACCCTTCCGAACGAGCATAGCTTAGCCCAAGCGACTTAAGTCACACGTAAAAATAATCTCCCTCCCTTGACTCCAACATGTCAGATCAGTTCAAAGGTGAGCATGTCTTCTCAGTGTGGCTTGATTAAAACTGACGTGCAACAAGAGCTTCTTGATATCCCTCGAGACTTTCTCCACGACGGTACTCAATTTATGAACAGGTAAGCTCAGCTTTACCACATGGGTTCTCTGGCGACTGTTCACTGATCGAAAATAGGTGTACAAAGCGTAAGCCATCATCAGCAACCGACTACCTTTGACGCACGGCTTCGCTAACGATCCTTTTCCGCAGCGGACAAGCGCGAGTTCCTCAAGATATCTCAGGCAGTGGGTGTTGGATTCGTGGTGATGGGGGCTATCGGATACGTGGTCAAGCTGATACATATTCCGGTGAACCAAGTGCTAGTAGGGTAGCACGAGACAAGTTCATCAGTCTTCGGCGATTTGATTCACTGTGCATATCCAGGCCTAGTATTTTATGGCATTTGCTCGGAGTGATGCATTTGAGCAGGGTTGCAACAGTTTGCTGCCGCTTTTCATTCACGCATGCTATGCTCTTCCCTAGCTGCGGACTCTGTCCAGTACTTTGAAGGATACCTTGCATTTCGCCAGGCTCAGCCATGAAGTTTGAGGCCATCAAAGGCGACTCCGCTCTGAGAAGCACCATCTCCTACGCACTCGGTTGGCTTCTCAACGAGCGGCATGATAGGTAAATTCTGGAACTGGTAACCAAACTCTACCATAGAGTTTTCTGGGAATTGGCAGCAATTGTCCCCCTCTATAAACTCGCACCTTGATCACAGATGATCTAGACATCAGGCACAATTAGTAGTACCTAAATTGTAGAATTCACCCAACACTTTGCAAAATCCTAAGCCTTGTCGATAATGATTATACCCTTCGACATCGCATCTAACACCCCGTAGAATACATATCCACACCCACCGTAACGATGGCATTCATCCTTCCCCCAATCCCGCGCTTCGTCTTCACAATCTTCGAGCCCGTCGCCCTCATCGCCGGCTGGCTAAGCCCCACCTTCTCCACCGAACATTTCGTCAACTCCCAACTCCCCTCCGCCAGCAGTAGCTCTGCATGGGCAGCGCCCACCTGGCCCACCACCCACGTCTTAGCGCTACAGCTCGGTAACGTCTATGGTCTACTGGCCATGATAGGTGTCGGCATACTTTATCAGACTACAGAGCCGAAGGTGGTGCGAAACTTTTTGGTTGCATGTGCGGTCGCTGATGTAGGGCATTTGTATGTTACATGTGCGGTGATGGGTGGGAAGGGTTTTTTGGATGTGGGACATTGGAATGCGATGGCGTGGGGGAACATTGGGATTACGGCTGGTCTGCTTGTTACGAGGGTTCTGTATTTGGTAGGGGCATTTGGGGATGACTTGGTGGTTGAGAGTACCAAGGATGCTGTGAAGAAGAATGCCTAGTCAGAGGGGCTGAAATGCATGAGGCTGCCTGGTCCGTGTCGAGCTTGATATAAAAAAGAGCCTTGACGAGAGCGGATAGTCGCTGAGATCAAGTCTCCAAAATCAGATCTCTGATACGAGAGAGCTGCGTCATTTCGTACTTTGAGCAGTCACCTGCGGGAAGGCACGAGACATTTTCGAGGATCTTTTGGAATTCTATCTTGAGACACACATAGGGATTTCTGAAGCTCTTGGCTCCTTCCCATAGCGGCACCATGCTAAAGCGTAAAACCGTAACCCTCAGTGACCTGCAATGGCATAGGCACGACGACGATCTCTCTCCTCCGCGATCGAAAGCTGTTCAGATTTAGTTTCTTGCAACCTAGCGGCAATGATGCAATGGTGTAGCTTACCTTCACACCCTTGCCCTTGGGCAGACTGATCCATGGTTTTTCATTACCAATAACGAAGACGTTAGTTTCCCGGGTAGCGAATGAGTTATCAATGGCATCCTTGATGTGGACAATATTGAAGCCTCCATCGTGACGCTCACGATGCGTGATCACTCCCACACGACCCATGTTACGACCACCAGTTGCCATCGCAATCACACCAGTATCGAAGCGGATGAAATCGCTGATCTTGCCGGTCGACAGATCGATCTTGACGGTATCGTTGACTTTGATAGCTGGATCAGGATAGCGGACACTATATCCCAAAGAGCAATCAGCACTCAGTCCTGGAATTCTGCGAAACTTGCCGGTCAAGTCCCAAAAATCCTTTCGGTACTTAGACCTGGAATCTACCAAAACTTGATCCAACGACTGAATGATTGCTACAAACTTACGTTCGTGCATCGTGCGTAACCAAGTATCTATAAGGCATTAGTTGGGACAGACCACAAAACACATTTCTTCTGAACTTACGGGATTCCGCCCTTGCCTAGCTGCACCCTCTTAACTTTAGCCAGCTTATATTCCGCCTCTTCGCCTGAGATACGGTGGACAGTGAAACGACCCTTGGTATCGTAGACAAGGCGGAAGTTCTCCCCAGTCTTTTCAATTGAGATCACGTCCATGAAGCCGGCTGGGTAGGTTGTGTCGGTCCGGACTTTGCCGTCGACCTTGATGAGGCGCTGCATGACGATGGCTTTGGTTTCGCGGGCATTGAGGGCATATTTTAGACTATACAAGAGGAGATAGAAATTAGTAGCCTCCTGTGTCCACTTATCTTGAGCGGTATATGCCAACACTTACCGGTTACGGATGAAGACAATAAGTGGCATACAATCTCGAAGCTTGTGGGGACCAGGGGATGGGCGAGGCGCATAGGCACCGGACAATTTATCCAGCAGCCAATGCGAAGGGGCACTGAGCCTCTTCTGGTGCTTTTTTGGACCACGGCCCATCGCGACTCCTACCAAACAACTCTTTCAGAGAGAAGAGACGAGAGTGCAGTCGACTCTAGGAAAGTATTGATTGGGTTTCCTGAAGGGTTGTAGTTGCAGGTATGGACAATCATAGAAGAACAATTCCTACGTGGTGGGAAAGCACTTTTAGCGAGAGTCTTGGCGCCAAGCTATATTGGGCCGTTTTCTCAAGTAAAGTACCTTACCTTAAGGCTTGGGGAGGACTATGCTAGTCCGCAGGATCAAGATACCAATGATTTCGCATGTTTGCGTCAAGAATGCTACGGAAGTTGTATTCGGTTGTCTTTGTTCTTGAAGCAGCTCTCGAACGACAATTCGAACAGATCCGTGACTGGGGATCTCTGAAGGGAGATATTGGCAGTCAGGACTCGCCAGAGAGAGATATGTATGACGCATGATTTGGTCCAAATCGCTGTTGCCCGCCCATTGCGCCATTCGCTATAATTGCTAGAAAAAGAAGCAGACCGCTGTCACGTACTCGTTTCAATATCCGACGTCAATTCGCAATGTTTTATATCATGCAATCACCATGAATTTCTATCCCAATTTGGATCTAATGTCTGTCAGTCCATCTCCCCAAAAAGATGCTTTCTTTCAGAATGTCTGATCGTTTACCTTGCACAAAGCTTGCCAGCACTTTGCTCCCCGTTTGCAGCAACGGATGGCCAACCACAATCTGCAAGAATCTTTGTAACCCTTCTCTTCTATGCTCAATCACATCATCGCTGAACCTATTTGTAAAAACCTTGCCAGGCAGCGGCGGTATTGTGACTCTTGCGCTCTCACGCTCTAGTATATCTCGGAAGTACTCAAAGTCGGAGTACCGTCGCCGTACTGTGCTGTGTTTGAGCTTGAAAGCTGGTATGTTGGTACGGCAGACAATCTCGTAGTCGGTGTACATGTTCCTTGAGGTGCCATGAGTCTGTGGGTTCTTCACCTGTGGAAAAAGGCGGAGTTTTAGTCTGGGCGGGGTTCAAGCGCGCTTGGGCAATACAAAGAGGATACAAGGCAGAGCCTTACTTCGATCTCTAGGAAGTTCTCTGGTGGGCCATATATCTCCTCAAAGCTTTGCTGACGGGCGTCTGGCATCGCCTGCATGTTGTTTGTTTGCGATAGAGGTGGAGCGTCTGCTGCGCAATAAAGGAACAGTATCTAGAGGCTGACTTCTGAATTTGCGAGATCACGTCTGAGTTCAATAGCCCGAATAGTGATTGAGAATTGTGAGGGTTCAGGAGCAAAACACCTGCGGGGAAACTCTTGCTGCGGCAGCGGAACCTGTTCCGCTCACTGGCTGTCTTGCATACATCGTGCCATCAGCCCTCGAGATCTAGTACATAAACTGTTTGGGCGCGATTTTTTACACCCTGTCAACAACATCTAGGCAAACATTAATCATATCAGCCCCAAAAATAGCCAATGACCTAGCCACGTAAACCTCATTGCTACCGATCCTACGAGCAAGCGTGGCTGGCTCGTTAAACTTAGGGTCATTATCTACACGACAGGCCAATACCTTCGCGCTCAATACCAAGGGATGGTTTGAGATGTTTCGAGCCTCATTCGGGGTGGATTTCATCATCAGCTTCTGCCTCAGTAGTCGTGAGCGACATTGGATCTTTACTTGTCCATGTAGGAGAATTCATTCTCTTCTGCCATTTCACGCGTTCTTTGGGGCCTAGCAAGTTCCAACTGATCTCTTCCAATTGATCCTCCCGATGGCTATGGCTGTGTTTGACGATCTCCACTACGATATACAAACTCGTTCCTCTCTACGAATCCCCCCACTTCAGGATCCATTTCCCGTGCCTTCGAGTGCCTCTATAAGACCCTCGCCTCTGGAACCCAATGCCCACGTCAACTTCGACAACGAGGTCAACAAGCTTACTGGAAGGAGGAAAGCACTTGCACAAGCAAGATCTCTTGATGATGTCGATCCGAGCGAGTGGGCAACAGATACCACCAAATCCAATGTAACGCTCGACTTTCAGGAAGTCGAGGATTCGCCAGGGCCTCCACAGAAAAAACAGAAGTTCTACGATCAAGAACAAGTGACAGACTTTGTTCAATTGCCGAGGCCCCCTACAAAAGCAAAAGAGGATAAATCCCGCCCTTTCCGCCCAGTGTCAATTCTCAATGAATTACACGAGCCGCCACCAAGCGCTGCACTGTTCCCTCCAATAACACCAAATGCAAGCCAGGAGGAGCACAATAGCAATGTCCATGCTGGTCAAACCACGAAGACACCAATTGAAAAGCCTCAGGAACCGACGGTGAAAAAGAGAGCAAAAGAGAGTCTCAGAAGTTCTAGTCCAGCGATGCGGACGTACAATCGAGGGAGAACAAAATGGACAGAAGAAGAGATTGAGCAATTGGTGAAGGGTGTGACCATTTATGGCACGGGAAGATGGAAGAACATCCTTGAACACCCAGGCTTACTGTTTAACAAGAGTAGAACACCCACGGATCTTAAAGACCGGTAAGTACGGTGGTAGCAAGCGGTGATTTCTATCATGGTCTAATTGAGTCCTTCAAGGTTTCGTGTCTGCTTCCCACCACACAAGCCTCATAAGTGGGTCAGGCCGAAGCCGGAGAAATCACAGGACCCTGGTAATTCTGTAGCTAGCATTAATAAAAAGTCCGCTTACGCTTGTCGCAGAAATTCCAATCGTATCCGCAGAGTCTCCACACGCAGAAAAGCGCTTTAAACAAAGAGCACGCAAACGCCATTGGACGGATGAGGAAGATGAGGAGCTCAAGAAGGGCTTCCATCGGTACGGCTATGATTGGGCTCGGATGGTCAAAGATCCAGACCTACATTTCGACAACAGGTCAAGTGGACAAGTCCGGGATCGCTTTCGCCTGAAATATAAGGAGGTGTATGCGACTGAGGCTGTGCCTCGTATACCAAACACAGCCGGTAATAGAGCCACAGCACAGGTTAACGAATATCCTAAGAAGACAGAAGGACCGAGTGAACCTTTTGCGCAAGGGGAAGACGGTGAGGGTGCAGCACAAGGCATGACAGTCTCCAAATCACTAGCGCCCTCCTTGCCGAGCGGTCTACTGAACGCCGAGGATGAAGATATCCGGCTATCCAATTCCATCCTGCATACGGGTTTGTACCTTGCCGACGAAAATGTCACCCTGGCTCCAGTGATATGGGAAGATCTGGCTCAAAAACCTCTTTTTGCATTTGACTGAATACTGGAATGCCCTAAACACGAGGCTATATGCATGATCACGAAACCGAAGCAAAGCGTTGAATGCATGCCTGGTGGTACATAGTGGGCCTCAAATTTCGAGACACGAAGGCGACTTCTTGCTTTCTCAGCGTCATACCCACTGCGGTTTCAGATACATAGTTCTCCATGACTCTGGCTCTACGACCATTGGGGTACATGTGATTACCTTGTCCGAACCCCCCAAGCTGCGGTATGCCGTGTATGTATCTGCAGGCGCCCGATTATCACATCCAAATTCGCTATTGATTGGTCTCTTCGTAAGCCGCCATGCTATCGCGTGTCAATGTCAGAACTCTGTCGTGGTCTCGTTGAAGCTATCATTCTGCATTTGCGGCGTCTTCGTCGGTTTACTCATTGCAGAAAGCTGCTGCTGATTGGTGCTTGTGAAGATGTCCCGTCCACCAAAAGACTCATCGTCTGAGGTCCACCCCGGGACATCCTGATTCTCTCGTGAAACTTCCAGGTCGATAATCTTCTTAGGTGACTTTTCCCATGAGATTCGCTGAGTAGGGCTGAATGGCCCCTGGTTGTGCATTGGTCCCAAGTCCGCAAGTGGAGTCCGACCGCTTCGCATGGTGTGCCGCCGATTCGTTTTCGCAGCCGTAGGAAGCTTGAAGCCCGTCGGTCCCTGCGTCCTACAGGCTTGCGAGGTGCGACGTGTCTTGGTCCGCTTTGGCGTAGGTCCGTTGAGGCTTGACGCGACTGAGCCTAAAGGAGAAGTAGGGTTTAATCTACTCGCTCGCTTCTCTGAACTACTACTGTCACAGGAAAGAACACCATCCGTCCCGAATGCTGAAGACCGCGGCTTGATCCCAGGGGGGTCCGATGAAGCGTTCGTATTGCCCATAACAGCCATGAATTTGCTGCCAAGCTCCTGGGCTTCAGCGAGCTTCCTAGCCTGCTCTTCCCTCTCTTTACGAAGTATCTTGACCTTATTCTGTAGACCGACAATCTGCGAGACAGTCTCTTCATGAGTGATGGCAGCGTCATCTCGGGTTTTCTCCAACTCCGCTTGCAATCTCTCGTACGAAGTCTTATGGGATTCCCTTAGGCGCAAGATAACCGACTCCTTGGTACTTGTGTACATATCGTACTCGTGCTGTACTTCTTCTACCCTATTATCAGCTGCTTCGAGCCGGCTGCTTAAGTCGAATATCGTTGAGTCCTTTTGGTCAGACGCTTGCTGTGCTCTAGTAGCTGCTTCCTCCTTACTTACGGTTACCAACGCCTCTGACTCAGTCAAGCGGTCAAGTTCGAGTTGCTTTGTGGCGACCAAGCCGTTGGCAGTGGTGATACCCTCGTTCAGCTCCCGGATCAATGTCTTGTTGCTGCTTAAACTAGCGGCGTCTTTGGCTCCTTGTGCGATTAGCTCGGCTATCTGGTGCTCGACTTCGCTAATACGACTCTCCGATATGGTGAGCTTGATAGCTTGCTCTTCAAGGATATCGTCCTTCGCTGTCAAATTGGCTAGGTAGGCAAGGTCCTGATCTCTGGAGGCTTCAATGGCAGCCTGCGCTGCCCTCTCTGAGGCGTCCTTGGCTTGATTGAATTCATGCCTTATTCTCTCAATCTCCCCAGCCTGCTCTTTAAGGCGCTTCTCGGATGTCATGACCTGCTTTGACAGGACATGTTTTTCGATTTCTAGGTCGTCAAGCTTTGAACCTTGGGCTCGCAACTTGACCTCGAGCTCTGCGACTTTCGCTCGAGATGCCTCCGCCGTGGCCTCCAGATTACGTGACTTGGTTTTCTCTTCTTGGTGTGGTCGCTCAGCTTCGTCACAACGAAGCTCGAGGTCTCGACAGATTTCACCAACCATCCTCGTCACGGACTCGTATTCGCGGTTCGCGTCCCTGGACAATTCGCGGACCATGTTTTCTCTCCAATTGTGGCTGATCGTAAGTGCTCGAGGTGTACTCCCAGCCTCGAATAGCGACACGCTGGACTTCTTGTCGACGAATTTGCTTCCAGCGCATCCGGGACAAGAAGTCGCAGCTGTAGAGAGCTGGGTCTGCTTCTCAACTAGAATCATTGGCACACCATCATAGCCTTGTTCGACTATTGGGGAGCGCAAGAACATGCTCAAAAGTGTGACTACCAATCCCCGCTGTAGTCGTGTCATAGTCTCAAGGTATGTGGAAGAACAGACATCTTTCGGGCAAAGTCCACTGTTGGAGTTCAGTCTTGGTGGTCCTTGAGTAGCAAAGTGATATAGGAGGCCTGAAGAGGTGGCATCGCAGATAGCATGGCTTAAGTGCTCGCGTGTGTACGTCGTCGCTTTCATGGCGGAGACTGTCCGCAAAGCATTGTCGAGCCTTATTATCCCTTCACTATTTGGACTTCTGTCTTCGCAGGCAAGGCGCAAAAGGCCACTGAAGCTCTCGCTGAAGGTGGTAGGACCGAGCGCCACCTATGCCTCTCAGCCACGTGTCCCATCCGTTATTCATGGAGGACTTACAATGCAAAGGGCCAGCGCTTGAGGGGATAAAGTAGAATCTCTCGGTGTCAAGAAAGCTTTCTCATAAGTAGACTTCAGCTCCCCGGGTAGCACTTGTCCACCGCACAAGGCTATAACGAAGTCTAGAGCCTAGAGATCGGTTTAGTAACAATACAAATCAGCGTAGTCTCTTACCGATGTACCGCGCATTGTAGGCTTGAATCAATGTCAGGCCGGAGTATCTTCTCATACAATTTCTTAGCTCGGCCAATGTTATTGGCTATCCAGACTTTCTTGTCGTCACTGCAAAGAGCATTGATAATATCTTGTGAGAGTCTCAAGGTTTCCAAAGCTCCATCGAGACGCAAATCGCTGTTGACAGAACAGACACTGATGACTCTGAACACGGCCAGATTAAAGGTCGTAAGAGCCCTCTTGCCAACAAAGTACTTTCGAGCAGGGGAAAAATCGTCAGTTGGCTCCATAAGCACAGCGCCGCTGGTAAAGTGTAGATTATTCGCAGGTATGCTTTCCCCCGTTCGCTCCTTGGATCTTGAGGCAAACATTGCTAGCACCGCTAAACACAAGAGGGTCCCGAAAGGATCATTCGAGTCAAACCGTTTAAGCACCTCGTCCAACTGCTTTTGAAAGCGGGCGAGAACATCAGATGCTAGATCATCGAGATAGCTTGGGCCGAACCCAGACAGGACTTGATATACTGGTCTAATGGTCTCTGCAGACTGTGATTGGACGGCCTTCTCCAGCAATTTTTCGAGAAACGCTGGAACCTTCGAAGGAATGGCGGCTTCCAGAGGTGAAGAAAGGAGAGAGACACATGCAGGAGCGAACTAAGCTACCATAAGCTAAAGAATCTAAGGTAGGAGTGTATTCTCATTACCTGGTCGAAGCCCGAATCTGACTCGGTGGCCTTGGTAAGAAGGGTATGTAACAGCATTGGCTGCTGCTGCAACGCAGCATCCCGGAAAGCTGGGACATATGCTGGAGAGAAGGTAAGCGCAAGGAACAGAAATCTAGGAACTGCGGCCACTGATATGGTGCTGTATTCGGTTTCACGCTTTGCATTGCCATCGCCTCAGATCAAATTTACCTAGTATGCGTAGTAAATCCAGCGCGAGAGGCCATAATTCTAGACCCTCTAGTATTGACGTAGCTAAGGAGTCAATCTGGCATGGATTGTTGCGAGCCCAGCGATGCAGGAGAGGGAGATTCACGTCTTTCAGGAGTTCATGAAGCCGCTGGATCAATGTATCAGCTCTGATCTGTTCAAGAGCCTAGATCTTCGGGAAAAGTCTTGGGAAACCCGACAGATCTCAATGCGCAGCATTCCCATCCATAGATATCTACATACTTTGAGGCTTGGTGTATACGGGCATTCGGCTATGCGTCGAATTTCCAAAGACAATTCTTGCAAACCCTCCATCATTCGCATATGGCTCCTTGATATGGTTTAGGATATATGCGTGTTTATGCAATGTTTGGAAGTTCTGGATCAATGGAAACGCAGCACTCTCTCGTTGGCTGCGCGACCATTCCCTTGCGCCAGTGGCCACCCCCCATCAAGCCCATCTCGTCGATCTTCGAGCCTTAAATGACTTTTGACTCCCTGCCTGACAAGCGAGAGGACACGTTTGCTTGAGATTGCCGTTTTCTGGGGGAGGCTAAGCCCGGTAGAATTATGTAGGAGCATCGTCGATCTAGAGGAAAGGACGGGAACTACTTCTACCACAGGCTTCACTTAGCATGAATCACAGATCAGCCTTTAACGTGGCAGCCATGCCTCTTAATCCCTCGCACCGTGCCTCGATGCCTACCCATCTCCGCCATCATGTTACTCGCGATGCCTGGTGTCGACTTGGACGGAGCACCATATCGACTCGTACCCAACCTCTACGGCGCTCTCTTTTTCACCAGAGGAGATGGCAAAGCCACCTACCATCAGCCTCTCGTGACAGGATCGCATGGAGCACCGGTCGAGTGCTACTATTCACTACCTTTGCAAGCTCCGTGACTTATCTCTACGGCAATACCCATACTGGATTAGGTCTCGATACACTACGTGGAAAGAGCAGTGATCCGCTATATGGGACAACGAAGGACCTTGACAAAGTTCGCCCACTCTCAACATTGCACTCGAGACGGGTTCTGATTTGGAATAATCTAGGCTATTGCGAGAATTCGCGCCCTCTACGGGGATGATTCTGTCAGCACTGACGACGACGATCTCCTCGCCCATGGCTTTTCTGAGTGGTCCTCAATCAATATCACCCAGCTTCCTGTCGCCGTTGCCTATCCCAGATCGACGGCTGAAGTATCTGAGATTGCTCAAGTGTGCCACAAATATCGCATGCCCATGATTCCTTATTCCGGAGGCTCCTCCCTCGAAGCCAATTTCGCAGCTCCCCACGGTGGCATGAGTATCGACTTTGCATTCATGGACCGGATCATTGCTCTCAACGACGATGATATGGATATCGTTGTACAGCCAAGCGTGCAGTGGATGCAGCTCAATGATATTATCAAAGATACAGGCCTTTTCTTCCCAGTCGATCCAGGTCCAAGCGCCAAGATCGGAGGGATGGTTGGAACTTCCTGCTCTGGGACAAATGCGATTCGCTATGGAACCATGAAAGACTGGGTTATCAACCTGACCGTGGTCCTTGCAGACGGCACCGTAATCAAAACCAAGCGACGTCCGCGTAAGTCTAGTGCTGGATATAACCTCACCAGTCTCTTCGTCGGCTCCGAAGGAACCCTTGGTATCGTCACAGAAATTACGCTCAGGTTGGCAATTATCCCACAGAAAACCACCGTCGCTGTTGTCACTTTCCCAACTATACGTGATGCTGCCTCTGCTGCTGCAAAAGTCATCAGGGCGGGCGTGCCGGTTGGCGCTATGGAAATCATGGATGATGTTCAAATGCACGTCGTGAACCGTGCTGGGGCAACTGGGAAGACCTGGAAGGAGGTTCCAACAATGTTCTTCAAATTCAGTGGGACGAAAGCTGGCGTGCAGGACAACATTGGTGTCGTCAAATCAATAGCAAGGGCGCACCAGGGCGGTACATTCGAATTCGCGCAGACCGAGAAGGAAGCCAAGCAATTGTGGTCCGCTCGAAAGGAGGCTTTATGGAGCATGCTAGCACTCAAAGAAGAGGGGCAGGAGGTCTGGTCCACCGACGTCGCAGTCCCGCTGTCAAGGTTACCTGATATCATCGAGGTGTCAAAAAAGGAGATGGACGATTTGGGATTGTTTGCATCCATCCTCGGCCACGTTGGCGATGGGAACTTCCATGAGAGCGTGCTCTATGACAATACGAATCCAGAAGAGCGTGCCAAGGTTGAAAAGTGTGTACATGATATGGTCGATAGAGCCCTGGAAATGGAAGGTACTTGCTCCGGAGAACATAGTATCGGTCTGGGCAAGAAGGCTTCGCTTCTACAAGAGCTGGGGAATCCAACCATTAATGTCATGCGTAGCATCAAGAAGGCTTTGGACCCTCACTGGCTGATGAACCCTGGCAAGATCTTTGACCATACAGACAGAGGGACGACAGATGTCCGCATGGTAACTGCAGCTAATTGATCAGCGAGGCCGAAATAAATTTGGTCCCAAAAGCCTTTACGAATTAAAAATATAAATATTCTGCACATATGATTCTAGTGAGCTTCCCCGTCATCTCCTTGATTGGATTGATGATTGACTCTGGCAGCAAATGAATTCTAAATTTACATTATCCGTCAGTGACTTTGCAAAATTTGCACAAAAAAGTGACAAATTTCCAGGTGCTGCCAGCAGACCTACTGAATACACAAATCCCAGGAGGGTGGTATGCCCTGTTTGATTGTGCGTCGTATGATTGCTGTCACTTTCTGGGTCCTTCCGTCACACCGTAACGTGCATAACAAAGCTTTCGTTCTTGCCAAGTTTGCTGCTTCCTGGAAAATTTGTGTCAAACATCATGATAGGCTAATCAACCTTCGTCCAGGGATTGAAGAGTATGGCTGTTTTCTTTTCAAGTTTGCTGATCCCGAGACCCGGTGGCAAACCTGCTATTGGCCTGTTCCATCATTGTGCCGAGGTTTTCAGACTGTCATCTTCATCTGTCAGCATCTCTGAACACCTATCTTAGAGGAAGAATTTTCTCTATTCACTACATACGTGCTTAAGCAAGGAGGATGAGCTTCTCTTCACCACTGCTAATGTGACTCGTTCCAGCAAGTGGCATTTGACATCTTGATAATCATCTTCAAGCTCTCTCCATAATACACATCTCTCGAAAAGGACCTTAAGTTCGCATATTCCCAAGTCATTCTACCGCAACAAAATCCAGTCCTCCAAGAGCTTCGATAACTCACAGACTAGATAATATCCACATACAATCCGTGTCAAACACTCACGCCGCTCGAGGCAGGGTCTATTTGACACGAGCATCTATTATCATCAAGGCTTGGGAAGACGGTCATTCCTTATACAATCCATGCGCTTTACACTCGCTCTACCCTTAGCTCCAACCCCATTATCACGGAGGTCTAAACACGTATTAGCCAAAGGTCACCCTCCCTGCCCTTTCCGTTTCAGCACGATCATTGACTTCTTAGCGCCCAGGTCAACGACGTTGTTCACTCCTACTTCACTCACAAGTTGTTCAATTCCTACGGAAAACTGCACATCCTCGTCATCGAAGTTGCTCAAAGACGCCTTTTAGCAGCGCTCACCAGAAGACGTCCTAGAACAATACATCATGGGATCGCCAGATACTCAGCCAGAAGATGCAGGGATTGGAGACAAAGTCGCTCATCATGTCTTTATCCCAGCATTGGTACCAGAATCTAGTGTTGCATTTGCTACGATTCAAACAGTAGCGGAGGTGCGACTTCCAATTATAGACGAGAGACGTCCAGAAAATGACGCTAGCGAAGCGGAGCTCTTGCCTCCAGATTCCGCTCAACACTCCTCATCCTCACAGCCCTCATCTTCGTCGTCCTGTTCCTTACAAGCCTCGCCGGCAGTCTCCTATTCCTCAGACCAGCCAGATTTAGCTGATAATATCTCATTATCATCAACTGAGCTTATTTCTAAACACGTCAACTCATCGTCATCTGAGGAGGCCCGCCCGAAAGGCAGCGCAGTACATGGTAAAGGCCCTCGTCAGGCGAAAACACTTCCGAACGCCCCAAGTCAGGGTAGCCCACGATGTCGTGAACGTGAGGGAAACCGATACGAAGGCCTCAAGCTTGCTAGGCAGAGATACCAACAGGAAAAAGCTGCAAGGCAGCAACAGACGCAACCAATCAAAGGGAGTCGGGTGTCATCCAAAGTGGAACATCGAGAAGATACCCTGCCTGTAGCTCTCACTCTTCCTCAATCTAAGCCAGCAAGTAGCATTGAAACTCCGCCATTCCCAATCCCCAAGCCTATGGTAAGACTTCCAGGTCAACAATCCGTGATGCCCCACTCGAAGCAACCATCTACCAGAGGCGGCGATGCTCGAGGCTCTTCCATGCCATTCGGTTCGCGTCGCGTCAATTACCAGCGTCCTTTCTCTCGACCATTCAACAGCCGGCCATACCCGGCGGACTCTACCGGCCGCTACAATGCTCCCGACTGGACTACTTGGCAAGATCTCACTGTTAAGATTCACGATCTTCCAGCGACCGCCACTACACGCGATCTTTATCGATGCTTCAGCAGACAAGGGAACATCGTACGAATTGAGCTTTATGAGAACACGCGAGGCGAGCGAGATGGCAAGGCGTCCGTCAAGTTCAAGTGAGCTGATCTTGACATAGCCTCCTTCCATTCATGAACTGATCACTGAACAGCCCACCCCCAGCGATGGCTTTCTGGGAGCATGGGATGTACTCAATACCTATCACTGTTGGAGGCACCGTAAACCCTCGACTGTTCCTTGAAGCTCGGAAACGAAATATCAAGTATCCAAGTCCTGTCAATGCAGAGAAGACGCACGAGGAGGTTATGGTATAATCAATGGCTTGTCAAATCTAAATGTTATATCTAATATCTGTGCCAGGTAATGAAAGCTAGCTCCCTGGACTTTGGCATGATGCTTGACCCATCCACAATGGCAATCATGTGTAGGGTACTGCCCACAGATGCCCATGATATTCAATTCCGCTTGAGCATGCTTCACCGTGAGATCACGGTTGAGTTCTTACTTGATATTCGGGATCAGCGAATTGGCCGCGGCAATTCGAAACCCTCTCACTATGGTAAGGATGACAGGCAAGAGATCATGCGCTTTCGAATCCCACTTGCTCAGCTGGACGCCATTCAACGCGTTGACACCTCGGAAGATAAAATCATTCTCCTCATTTCGCTGGACACTCCTCCAAAATTCTTCAAGAAGCTGGATGCGGGGCAAACCCATGACGATAACGCAAAGTATTGGAGCGAGAATGATACATGGTATCGTCAGACAGATGTCGTCTATGCGCATGGTCTCCTCCAGAAAACTCCGTTGACTCTCAAAAAAACGAGACCAGTCCTCGACCTGGGTAAATTGTGCTTCTTGCCCTCAAAATGTTGACTCTGCTAATCCTTCAAGGGCGCTGGACTACCTATCGCTTGGTGTTTAAGAAGTCAGACAAAAGTACGGACCTATTTGGCCGGATCCGCCAGGCCTTACAAAACTACAATATCGGAACCCTGCCACTCGATCATCTGGAACTTCCCGAACAGCTGACACCTCCTGTATGGGAATTGCTCGATAAGCCATTCGTTAGACAGCATGGATTCAGGGCTGATATGCTTGAATTGAACGGTGAAAGGGAATCACCATTGAGTTTCCAAGTCCGATATCAGTTGGAAGTCTGCATCTCGAATGGCTATCTCAACGAATATAAGCTCAGCAAAGCCTTCGTTTCCCACTTAAAAAATATGCACGCTAGTGAGGCTCAGGACCTACTCGAGTATGTGGCTAATCAAGGGAAGCGTGTTTACGATCCTACGTCGCTATTCAACATTCGAATTGCGGACGGTGCACCGCTAAGGGCTAAGGTGCCACACTACTGTGTCTATATTCGCTCGGCCACAGTCACGCCGACTACCGTCTACTTCCAAACCCCTATAGCTGAAACTTCTAATCGCGTGATACGCAAGTATTCTCATTACGCTGATCGCTTTCTACGAGTTCGGTTCACGGAGGAAAAGACAGATGTATAACTGCCCCTACCTTCGGCGATAGACACTCAAGCTGATTGCAGTAGGGAGGAATCTACGCTACCGACAAAGAGACGATGAACGAGGTCTTCACCCGTGTCAAACGAGTCCTAGCTAATGGCATCGTTGTTGGAGATCGCACGTACGAGTTCCTAGCTTGCGGAAACTCCCAATTCAGAGAGCATGGTGCTTATTTCTTTGCCCCACTTCCTCATCTCTCAACTGAGAGAATTCGAAGTTGGATGGGTATGTTCAAGGAAATCAAAACGGTACCCCTATACCTTGCTCGTCTCGGTCAATGTTTCTCAACCACGCGGGCCATCCATGGCGCGACGACCGAGGTCAAGGAGATGGAGGACATCGTACGCAATGGATACAATTTCTCTGATGGTGTTGGCAAGATGTCTCCGCTCCTTGCACAGGTCGCTGCATCGGAATTAGGTCTCTTGCAGAATTCTGAAGAACCACCGAGCGTGTTCCAGATCCGTGCAGGCGGCTGCAAAGGAGTACTTGCAGTCTGGCCTATGCCCGGTCATAGGGAAGTCTACATTCGAAGAAGCCAGTATAAATTTCCAGCTCACCACGACGGCTTGGAGATCATCCGCTGGTCGCAATTCGCTTGCGCAAACCTCAACCAGCAGCTTATCCTCATTCTCTCTGCTCTAGGAGTACCTGACGATGTCTTCAGCCAAAAATTGCGATTGCAACTCTCCAATCTTGAACAGGCTATGACCAACGAAAAGATGGCCTTAGCTATCTTACAAAAGGACATCGATCACAATCAGATGACTCTGGTTATTGCTAGCATGATACTCGACGGATTTCAAAAGACCGAGGAGCCTTTCTTGACATCTTTATTGCAGCTATGGCGAGCGTGGTCCATCAAGTATCTGAAAGAAAAGGCAAGGATCACAATTAGTGGCGGGGGGCTTTTCTTCGGCTGTGTCGACGAAACAGCGATACTGAGAGGCCATTACAATAATATTCCTAGCCCTCCCAACGACGCCCCAATTGAAGAGAAGGCTAAAAATGTGCCAGAGGTCTTTGTGCAATTGTCAAAGAATCCTGAAGGCAAGCCCGAAGTAATCTTGGGACCAATGCTACTCGCTCGCAATCCTTCTTTGCACCCTGGAGACGTCCGAGTTGTTCGTGGTGTTGACGTTGCAGAGCTACATCATCTTAAGGACGTTGTGGTCCTGCCCCAGACTGGGGATCGAGATATCGCTAGTATGTGTTCTGGGGGTGATCTTGATGGTGATGACTTCCTCGTTATCTGGGATAAAGACTTGTTGCCTCACGAGTGGAATGTCGAGCCGATGGACTACTCTCGGCCCCCAGTGATGGTTCATGGGCGCGATATCGGGATAGATGATCTTACGACCTTCTTTGTGACCTACATGAAGAATGACACATTGTCTCGAATCGCTAAAGCTCACCTTGCCAACGCTGATTATATGGAGGAAGGCGTGAGAGACGAGACGTGTAAGTATCTTTCTCAGCTCCTTACTGTACAGCTACTGATGGTATGGCAGGCCTAAAGCTTGCAAACTTGCATTCCCAGGCTGTCGATTACGTTAAAACAGGCCACGCAGCTCAGATGCCTCGAAACCTGAAACCGCCGAAGCGTCCTCACTTCATGGACAACACCTATCAGAGGAAAGAAAATACGTATATCTCTCGCAAGGTCCTAGGCCAGCTCTACGACCAGGTTGAGCGCATCGATTTCGTCCCTGCATTTTCTGCTCCTTTTGATGACCGTATCTCTCAGGCTTATGGACACCAAGTTGATGACGAGCTTCTCGCGAGTGCACGCGAGATCAAAACAGAATATGACGCACACATGCGTCGCATCATGGCCCAGCATGAGATCAAGACAGAATTTGAGGTCTGGTCGACCTTTGTTCTCGAGCATTCGAGAACCACCAGTGATTTCAAATTTCACGAGCAGATTGGCCAGATTTCCACAGCGTTGAAGGAACAATTCAAAGGCATTTGCTACGAGCGAGCCGGTGGGAAGTCCTTTCAGCAGATCGGTCCTTATGCCGTTGCTATGTACAAGGTCACCGCTACCGAGATGGCCCAAGCTGTCCAAGAATGCCACCAGATGCGCGTCGTTGGTGGTCGAATGAAGCCCCTTCGAAAGATGATTTCGACGGATATGCCGTTCATGAGCTTCCCCTGGCTGTTCCAAGATGTACTCGGAAGGATTGCCAAGAATAGCGAATTCACGGCGAAAGGCCTAAACGTGGAGGATGATTCTGATGGGAACGCGGCCCGAAATGCCTTCAAAACCACCACACAGGCTAGGAAGGAGGCTAGGAAGGCCTGTGCTCCCGTCAATTTGGGTGCTGTGAGTGATCTGGAGACTGCTCAACGTACCACACATGTTGGCGATTTGCTTGAACTTTTCGAAGACTCCCGTGTCTAGTTTGCTCAGATACGATCAGAGAATGCCGGGGCAGAATACCGGGCCGGACTTTTAGGAAGTCGAGTGGAGATAGCAAAGATAGATAGCCCGCTTGCATCTTGAATAACATGCACCCTTTCACATCTGTTTCGTTCCAAAGCTTGTTCACGCTTCATCGTAACGCCAAAAGTTAGACATGACGTCTACTGCCTGGTGAGTTTTATTCATGCACTGGTTGGCTATCGGAAGGTTTCTATGCTCCCCGCTCAAACACTCTCACAGCTCCGTCAGCTTCCATAAAATACAAGCACTCTTTCTCCTCCACGTCGTCTTCCTCGAAGTCAGTACCGCCTCCTCTGCTAATTCTTATGACACCGCTGATGTCTTTTGCGACCCCAGTGTCTAACCCCTTTACGCTCATGATTGTTTTTGCTTGATGTGCCATGTTCATCAGAAAGGCCGAGTGAGAGGTCTCAAGGGGTGTGTTGGGGCCTTGGGTCAAGGCGAAGTCGGCGCAGGCTGTGATGAATGTCGAGTCCACGTGCTGACGGAAGGGTTGGAAATCAGGAGGGAACGCTTCAAGGCGAGTGGTGGGTGGATGGAAGCATACCTCTCGTAGTTCGCCAACCGTGTCTATAGCATCCAACACCGGGCATGCCGTGGCTGCGATCAAGAAGTCCAACCCATCCAATACCAGCGAGACCCTTCCCTCTTCCTTCATAGCTTCTTTTGCGCTCTCAACGGCTTTCATAACCTCTTTCTCCGCTCCCGGTAGACCATCGGCACTCAGACCAAGTCCGTTGCTCAGAGCATCGATGACTTGTAATTTCTGGGAGTGGATACCCAGTTTCCTTGCTCCATCTTTCCAGAAATTGGCATCCCGCAACCAGCTCACCAACACGACTGTTGTTTCTCCAGAGACACCGTTTGGTCCATCATGACTTGAGTTCTTCAAAGCTGCATGTATGATGCGTAGGAGCAGCCAATTCGTGGTAGCGCCGAGAGTCGAGGTGAGAAGAGTAAGAGAGCCGGAGGGGAAGTCGGAGATGTGCTGAGATAGCAGGGGTGGGATCGGTGGGTGTGAGGGCATCTAGGGCGAATGTATGGCTGAGGGTAACAACGAGCACTTCATCACGTGACAAGAGCATGCCGACACTTCAATACTTAGCCATCGCAGGTTGTGGTAGTCTGGAGAGGCCGCATCCCCTTCGTCGTCAGATTGTAGATGCCAAGACTCTCTTAGGCGCTAAGACCTTCCGCACAAGGCCTAAGCGAGACCTCAACCTCGCGCTTGAAGATCGATCGGTAGCAAACTACACCAACCGTACCAGCGTTGCGAGGGTAAGTCAGCAAGCCTGTCTTCGCCGATCGAGAGACACTGACGTTCCCTACCAGAAACCTTGCCCAAGATGAGTGCGTCTCGCAGTCCAAACCGAAGACCACGAACGAGCAGCAACTGACTTCCTCGACAGCAAAGGGTACCTCGTCCTTCGGCAAGCGCCACAACAAGACCCACACTCTATGTAGACGTTGCGGTAAGCACTGGGTCTTCATCACGGGTTGAGCGCGGTGCAACTGAGGACAAAGTTCGAGGATGTGAGACGGAGGCTAATCACACAATGCGATTTAGGACGTCGCTCCCTCCACATCCAAAAACATACGTGCTCGTCTTGTGGATATCCTGCTGCTAAGATTCGTCAATGTACGCCTTGTCCCTTACATCCTTCCTCTACAGAATTATTCCATTTGAGATCCTCAGATCCCGCACGCTTCCTGATGTCTGATCGTTCACGAGGGGCCATATCTAATTTGAGAGTTAGACAATTGGGGCATGAAGGCCAAGAGAAGAAAGACGACCGGAACCGGCCGCATGCGATATATGAAGGAGATCCCTCGCAAGTTTAAGAATGGCTTCCAGACTGGTGCGCCAAAGGGGGCGAGGGGGGTGACTGCGAAAGAATGATTGAAGAATTCACGGCTTGGAGGAGAACAGAGAGTGCCTGATCATTTGTGAAAACTGTAGCTACAATCAGCAGGCAGCAAGATCGTTGTCCGAAATCATTGAACCACGAATCGAAATTCCGTTATATTTGACACGACCTTGAGTGATTAAGAGCCTTTGGAACTGCTCAGCACTTGTCTGGTGTGCTGGCAAGCCAACAACGGTGAGGGAGGAAGGTCACGTGCTAAAAATCGCAGATCTTGGGTGGATGGGGTTTAATTGTATAAGCTTTATACTGATTTTCGCTGTCATTTCCGTGATTGGCATTTCTTCAATTAACGACAGAAAACCCTTACTCGCGTGCTTTCGCTGTGGGAAAGCTTCATTTCCGAGTCCCTTGCTCCCAATCAACTATGTCTGTCTTTCTAGCAACTGGATGAACATAAATATGTGTATGGTATCCCTCCCCAGCCATATCCATTGCCGCACGGAACGTTTCAACTGGCGAGCCTGGGTGGCGGGGAAGCCGATACTCTATCAGTCTAAATCCACCCTCTGCTCCGACCGTCATAATTGCGACAGTCCAATTTTCTACTTTGCTGTGGTCCTTCACGAGCATCATTAATTCAGAGAGCTTGAACGTTTCCAGAGAAAAGGAATAGGTGCCACCCAACACTCGTATCACGCCTTGTTGCGGCGCTCGTTCATAAATGAAAAGCTCTCTGGCATCTGTAAGGTTAATACGATTCTCTAAGCCTCTACGGAACGAGGGGGTCATGATGGCGGTCCTATCGGTGAAGGCGCTGACGGCAGGCTTGGTGTTTCGATTGTCGTTGCTGTAGGCTGCGGTGTTGTACGATTTCGTCTCCTGCAGGCTATATAAGTTCGCTGATCCGCTGGCTGCACTGCTGACCTGTCAAGTGATCTTGTAAGTCTACCACCTCTCTACCGGGTGCTCTATCAACCAATGGGTCCTAGCCTGACATACAATCGACTGTTGTGTTTCATGGACACTTGTGTTCCGCCACGATAGATCTTCGAGCTAAACTTTCGGTGGATGTTGGCAAGTCTTTGCCTGTCGAGAATGATGGAAAATACTGGCATGGTATTTGTATTGAGAACTACTTCCCTTGCGGCCCTATGCCCATACTCGCCGATCGTATCCTGTTGGCTCGCCGACTTGAAACTGTCTTCTATCTTTACAAACACTACGCACGAGATAGCGATTCAGGATACGCAGCTTTGGTGAATTATCTGCCTCTCATGCTTGGTCAGATTATCAGGATCCTTTCTTGATAGCGTGGAGTAGCACAATCTCGAGCTCCAGTCTTATTGTAAGACTGGGACGTGCCAGCTGCCCGAATGCTCGTGGCGATTCGCCGTGTAATGGTTGTATTGGGATCAGAGACCTGATTCATCATAGTCGAATTCCCTTGCTAATTCTGTACTCGACTGGTTTTGACTCACTTGAGCTGCTCATAACCACACATTTCGTGTGACGCCGTAATCAAGCAGCGACCACGAGGGCCGTTATGATTCCGACTGACCAATCGACAAAGAAAACACAAGCTTGGGCGAGCTACCCATCGCTTGCTTCAACAGCCTAGCTCTTGTCGTAGATCCTTGCGGCATTGCTGGCTCACAGCGTCCTTTACATACTCAAACTGCACTGCTGAATCCTGAACCGGAATGTCAGGCTATCGACAACCACGGAAATTTTATACCTTTCCTGTCACCTTGAGGTTCAAGTCGATTTCGTTCCGATCAACCACATCTATCCTCTGGTCCACACTTCCAAACCCGAGTACGAGTCCAGTGGATCTAAGATAGAGGGCCATAGTATGGTACTTCACAGATTCATGGTTCAGACTAAAGAGTTGAGACTGTTTTCAGAGAGATAACTGGTGGATGAGGAATTGTGACCTATGAAGTTGAACCCTCCGGGCGCTCGGTCCAAGCGAAATCTCCTCTATCAGTGGATGTCCTCTGGACTCTGGTGTCAGTGAGACTTTGCTAGGATTCTGCTCTGATGTTATTCGGCTAGTCTTCCTTGTCGGGTACTCAGGCTGATAATGATAGACCTTCTGCAACAGGGTCTCGCTTGTCTTCGCAGGAGCGGCAAGTATCAATCACTTTCGGTTTCTTTCCTCCATTCTCAGCTGTAATCGAGCCATGCAGGCCATGTCGTAATGTAATTGTCAGGATTTTATGTCAGTATGCGCTTTCCTCCTCGCTCCCTCGTTCTCTTCCTCTGAGTCGCGAGTCCATGTTGCACGTGCTTTCTTGTATTGACGACAGGCGGTCGAAGAAGACTCGAGAGGACAGAGACAGTATTGGGACAACGAAGATGCTGAGATTGGGCCATGGTATTCGCAAAGGTGCCCGGATCTACACAATTCTGCAGCTTACATTGATATCGTCTCGTGTTCTGAGTGCAGTGCCAGTCCAAAGATCTCTACTCCCCGGAACGACAAGCAACCAATGCAAAAATTACGAAAGGAGATATAAATTGATTCAAGGCATGTTTCGACAAAGGTAGTTCACAGGAAAGGCAAGAAAGTTGCGTGCAGTGCCTCAGCGATCGAAAATGGCAAATCCTTTGTCCATTGGCGGAGGAGACGGCTGAGTAAATCTACATTAGCGGACTAAACATTGCGCATGACCGTCGAGAAGAATTATACTCCAGAAATTTCCCTGACCATATAGTGGAGAACTTCTTGGCAGCTAAAAATCAATCCTTGAATATCTCAGAGCTTTCAACAATCAGCGTCTCGTGATTCCGATACTGAAAGGACTCAGACCATGGATATGTCTCCAACTGGTAGGGACGTCGGCTGGCGAGTGATCTTTCCTATAACATACGCCGCTTGCCAAACAGTTTGGCGCAACGGCGTGGGTGAGTCATTCTCTCCGATGAGTCAGTGTTCCTTCTTTTAGGCTTTCCATTTAGCAATCTTCTACCACAAAAACATCTGCATTCTCATTCATCTTCAAACAGAGAACATATAGCACAAGTTACTTACGTCCGTTATTGCTTTTGAAGATTACTATAGCGGACCAGATCGATCCAAGTACAATGTCAACGCCCAGTTCGTCTATTTCTCGAGAAGCACCCACTGAAGCAATAGATGTGCCTCCTATCGAACAACTGTCTTTGAAAGCCAAGGAGCCTGCCGTTGTGCAATCCATACAGGAGTCAGAACCCTCATCAAAGGAGCGGACGACGCTTTATCCAAAGATCAAGAAACTGACAGACTTCATCTATGCTGCGAAAGGACTGGGTCCAAAACCATCAATCCATCTTACTGGAAGTGCAAAACTTCACGGTACACACGCGGATATCGTCTTCGTGGACAACACCGATGAGGTCCGCCTGCAGTCAAGGAATCAGCTCGCACTGGGCGTCAAGAATGACAATTGCGGCTTTGCCGCTTTCTTTGCGGGCACTGACAGGGTGACAATCTTTGCTTTGCGCGATCGAATATTGGAGAGGTATCGCAAGCTTAACCCTGACACAGAGGTCATCGGAGACGTGGTTATAGCGGGTGAATGGTGTGGTACAGGGGTTCAGAAGAAGGTCGCCATCGCCGCAATACCCAAATTCTTCGCCATCATATCAATAAACATCAATGATGCGTGGGTGCCCGACTGGGAGTATGGGGACATCTGCGACGAAGATGCAAGATTCTTCCATATCAGCAAAGCAGGCTTTTTCACTCAGGAGCTACATTTTGACAATGCCGCCACCTCTGAGAAAGCAATACAGAAATTGACAGATGCAGTAGAAAATGAATGCCCCTTTGCGAAGGCTTTGGGCGTGTCAGGACGTGGGGAGGGTATAGTTTGGAAGGCAACGAACCACTGCAGTGACCCCCAATTTTGGTTCAAATCGAAGGGGGATATTTTGGCAGTGAGCCACAGCAACAGACTACCTGCGAGTGCCGTAGCCACAGGGAATCGAGAGCGTGTTGACAACTTCGCGAAAGCTATTGTAACAGAGATCAGGCTCGAGCAAGGCTGGGGGTATCTGAGCCAGAAAGAAGCTGCTGGGATGGGCAACTTCCTAAAATGGGTGCTGAACGACTGCTTACTCGAGGAGAAGATGGAAATGGAGAAGCTTAAGATTAGCAAGGGGAAGTTGAGTCCGGCGATTGCAGATATCACGAAGCCGTGGTTTTGGGCGAGACTCGAACGAGCGGGGAGAGAGGCGAACGAACAATAACATGGCCAGACCAAGGTCTTTGCTTCAATGTCGCTAAGTCGGAGTGCTGATTTTCGCGACTCGAAAACGGCGGAAAAGATGAGCATTTTGGAGCCTTTTTGGCTTCGCAGCCCACACTCCCTTTCATTTATACTTGTAAAAGACAATGGAGGCATAGATCTTGATACTCGAGGTCTGCGCGCCACCAAGCTATGATTAAGAACCCAGTGATACTCTGCCTGACTTCTCAAAACTATTTCGTCGACCCCAGTTCCGTGGTTGACGCTTGAGAAACGCTCCAACGGAACCCAGATAGCCCTCATGCCGTAGGAAGTATGCTTTCTTCTCACCTGCAGACCAGAATTTGATAGCATACGACAACGTATTCATGGTCTGACGGTGACCGCGGATGAATGAACCCCCAAAGTATATGTGCTCGAGGTTATGCTTTTCGCACTGCAGGTATGCAATCTGGCCGATGTTGTTACTGACCGCGTAAAGTAAGCTGCGGCTGATATCCTCTGGTGCGAACGAACGCTTTGGTGCCACTGATCCGTTTTGCGGCAGCTCGTCCCCATTTGACAGCCCGGTGCCATCCTCTGCTTCATTTTCGCTCTGCCTCTTCATCTTGAACACTTTGCCAAAGCTGCTGGCGATGGTGCTGGTCTTCAATCCTATCTTGCCGTAGTCCGTACCATAGATGTCTCCGACCAACATATCCACGGATGTATTGTCGCCTTGGTCGGCCATTGCCAGCATAGCATCGAATGTCGTTGCACCAGTGAGTAGGGATAACAGTCCCCACAGAGTGCCACCGCCAAGGGAAGTGCCGCCAACGCGCTCATACTGTTTAGGACCCGAAACTTTCACCATCGACACCCCTGATCCGATGTTGACAAGGAGATAAGGGTAAATGTCCGCACGAGGTTCTTCGAAGTGCATTGGATCGGTCTCTCCGAATGTAAAGACCTCACGTGGGATCTCTGTGATGAAGAAGTCAAGACCTATAATAAGGCACTCCATCTCATCTTCCCGTAAGATCTCTATACCAAGAAGCTTCTTCATTGTATCGTAGTACTTGTAGGCGCCTCCGCCAGTGGCCATGACACATAGCTCTTCCGGTTCGGAGCCAGTGAGGGTTTGCTGCTTTGTCTTCAGCTCATGCACGAATCGGAAGCACTGATCTATCCTATCTGTCTCAAACTTGAGGAAGTTCAGTCTTCCTCCTAGCTCCTTCGAGCGTGGCTCTCGAGAGAAGTACACCAGCTTCGCGAGCGAGCCACCGATATCTAGAGCAACGTGACTGACAACAGCTTTGTGGTTGGGAAGCCGTATGTCTCTGGTGTCGTGCTGGGCGCCATCCTCACTCAAACCGTCCTCTTGACCATCCTCGTCGTCCGCAATGAATGCTCCTTGGACATTAATTTCCACAGTGCCCGGAGCAAGGATAGTCTCATCTATTAGGGAGTTTCTTCGATCTTGCAGAGCTGAGAAGGTAGAATCAGGAGCTATAGCTGACATCGCGCAAGCTGGTAAGTATTGTATTCAACTGCAACCTCTGGATGACTTGCTAGTGACCTTGGCATTTAGAGATAGGTCGAGGGCTGCCATGAACTCAAGTCACGAGCGGAGTCGGTCCAACATTCGGACATTGACTTGCAGCTGCAGCTGAACTACAGCTTATCAGTGAGGACATATCGAACGCCGAAATACTTGGAATCCCCCCATGCACAAGGGATAGTGGTCGGGCTCGCACGCTTCCGTAGTGGATTTAAGGCCCGGGCCTTGCCTAAACTACGCGCATTGCATGCCTAAGCTCACGGGTGAGATAAAGTAAGAATCCGACCATTCAGGGTGTCAGCCCCACCAAAGATTAGGGGTTCTGTATGGCTTGGCATGGTCGGATTCTTATTTCCACCGCGAGCTAAGTAGAGTAAAGTACTTTAAGTCGGTACTTTAAAAGAAAGGCTAAACCTAAAGCACGGAAGATTATCATCGCTCGTCGCTGTTGCCGTGAGCCCGATCGATTTCACTCGCATCTTATTCTGCCGAGGCGCCGAGTGCAATTGCATTCACTTAATATGATGGCTTTCTACTTATACCCTCCTCTTTGGCCTTCTCATCACTTCCTACTATTACAGCCGCCTCCGCGCCCTCCTTGGTTTGTTCCTTGACAGAAACAAAATGGATCCCACAATTCTGAGAGTCTACAATTCAATTACCTATATACTTCGCTTCTTCACCAAAGTTTAACCCACTATTGCTCGACAACATCACAGCAAGCTATGCCAATCCTCGAGCCCAGCAGTTCGGCACCCACCACCCAATCTAGCAGGTCCTCGGCCGGCCGTACTCGGTCAAACACAGCAAATCGTGCCCACCAGTCCCGCGTATTCTCTGCACAGCATCTCGATGATGTATCCAATTATCACGACGGCGATCATGGCTCGCAACACCGGGATGAATGCGACGAGACCTTGGATTCAGCCAATATTGAGATGATCAGGCAGGAAGATCACGATGGAATAGAGCAGCTTGGAGATAAAGAGGTTCCGGAACACAGGAACGGCATCCCTGATGACAAAGATCTAGAGGCGAACTTAGAGAAGACTCCGACCAGAAGATCCGTCAAGGATCCGAACCTTGTGAGCGTTCAACGTCCAGTAGATTACTTGATAAAGTGGCTGACTGTTTCAGGTCTCATGGGATGGTCCAGACGACCCAGAAAATCCCAAGAACTGGTCTTTGGGTCTGAAGTGGGCTGCAACAGCCATCGTGTCGTCTTTCACCTTCATTTCGCCTGTCTCCTCCTCGATGGTGGCGCCAGCTTTGACTTCGATTGCTGCAGAATTTCACATAAGGAACGAAGTGGAGTCGCAGCTCGTGCTTAGTATTTTTGTGTTAGGGTACGCCATCGGCCCTCTAATGCTTGCTCCTCTCTCAGAGATCTATGGCCGAGTCCCCGTTCTGCAACTCGCGAACTTGTTCTACCTCGCCTTCAACCTTGCGTGTGGGGCGTCGACCAGCAAAGGACAGATGATCGCTTTTCGTTTCCTGTCAGGTCTCGGCGGGAGCGCTCCTTTAGCGCTGGGGGGTGGTAAGTTTCTTTTCTGTTCAATTGTGTTTCCACTCTAAAATACCTTATGTCTTGCGAATTGTTTCGAGAGCTTGATACTCCTGGGGCATAGTCAGAATTAGACTTTTGTCCAACGGGGTATTGCTAACTTCAGCAACCATCATAGGTGTTCTCAGCGACTGTTGGCGTGCGGAAGAGAGAGGCAGGGCGATAAGCATCTACAGTCTTGCTCCGCTGTTGGGACCGGCTGTGGGCCCTATCGCAGGAGGCTTCATTACTGAGAACGTCAGCTGGCGGTGGGCTTTCTGGGCTACCTCGATAGCCGATGCTGTCATCCAGTAGGTGTTCCCTAGCCCACCGTTTTCTTTTCTGTATCAAACCCCGAGCTTCGAGGCACGCATACTCGTCGTAGACATCTTATGACTTAGAAGTACTTCTAAGAATGGCAGTCACTGATTTTGGAGCGCCATCATCAGAATCTTAGGTCTCTTCTTTCTTCGGGAAACATATCCACCGAAACTACTGCATAAGAAGGCAGAGAAGCTACGGAGGGAGACCGGTAACGCCGCCCTACACACCGAATTTGAGCACCCGGAGCTCACACTCGTCAACACTATGAAAGGCAGCCTAGTCCGTCCCTTCGTGCTGTTGGGTACACAGCCGATCGTGCAAGCGCTAGCCGTTTACATGGCTTACCTCTATGGAATGTACGTATTGTCTAAGCCAAAATTATTCGTCAATATCGATACCCTGCCTCCTATGCCACGTTTCGGTATCTTTTGTTGCTCCTAATGTGCTTGCAAGCGCTGGTTCAATACCATTTGTTGGCACCTATCGCGCGGATGTGCGGCATCATTCACTGCACATCTTAAAACGGCGCTGCTGACTCTCGCGATTTCCTGCAGCATGTATCTCGTCCTGTCGACGTTTCCTGGTCTTTGGGAGAACGTGTATCATGAGTCCATTGGAATTGGGGGCTTGAATTACATTTCACTAGGTCTTGGTTTTTTCTTAGGCACGCAAATCTGTGCTCCCATCAACGATCGTATCTACCGGCGACTGAAGAAAACCAACAACAACACTGGCCGCCCAGAGTTCCGCGTTCCACTCATGGTCCCTGGAAGTCTCCTCGTTCCAATTGGCCTCTTCATCTATGGCTGGAGTGCTCAAAAGCACACCCACTGGATAGGACCTAACATCGGTGCGGCCATTTTTGCAGCTGGCATCATCATCGGTTTTCAGTGCATCCAGACATATATCGTTGACGCCTATACTCGATTTGCTGCATCCGCTATTGGGGCTGTAACAGTACTCAGGAGTTTGGCAGGATTTGGTTTCCCTCTGTTCGCACCGTACATGTACAACGCTTTAGAATACGGCTGGGGTAATAGTCTTTTGGGCTTCATTGCTGTAGGACTCGGGCTACCAGCACCCTTCTTGTTATGGTACTTTGGCCAGAAATTGAGGGCGAGGAGTCCTTTTGCTGCGGGTGGTGAGTGACTACGATACTATATCGTCCTGGAAGCGTCTATGCGTTAGGGTCAGGAAACCGCGTGAGGATTAGGGCATGCAATGGTCCAATTTTCGGAAAAGGGTTCGCAGGATGAACATGGTGATCAATTGGCCGTCCATAGACGGATCGGCACTGGTATGGCTGGGTCAAGGTTTCGGTTCTTGGCACACTTGTCCCCACTTACGACTGCAGAGATGTTGAATGATTTCATTTGACAGCAGAGAAGAAGGCCGGCGTTCTTCTCGAAGGCTGGCGGAGCTGAAGTCGCCCTCAATTTGATCAGATATGGATTCCAACAAACGGTTCAAGAGATGCATCGAAGGCATGATGTAAGCACAGGGTCTTTCTCGGGACTCTATAAAGTAGATCTACAAAGACCGCAGAGCCAGTTTCAATGAAAAGCTCGAAAGCTCTTGTCGCCCAAGGCGCTAGACTCGTTTGGGGCACTTGCAGCCAAGAAGAGCATCATCCGAGCGGGATCTCCAAACAATAAAGTAAAGTATGTTGTACACGGTCCTCCGTAGTGACCAACTAGCTAGAGTGTGGTATTGGACTTTCTATGCACTGTGCAAGCCTCAAAGTACCACCTTTTTCTCCGCACCATGCCTCTTCTAGCCAGATAGATATCTATGCGCCGGGCTCGCGACCTTTCATGACCTCTCCCCCTACGGCAAGAAAGTTTGCGCCGCTGCCCACAGAGGAAGATCTGTCAAACGCCAATGCAGCGACGCTGACCCAGTCCAGAGAAACCGGAGACTTAATCCCAAACCCACATTTCGAAGATGCATCGATTGCAAAGCGAGCAGCGCCCGAGGCCAAGCCATGGGCTCATTTCGTTGCTGGGGGGTGAGTCGTTCGAGCATACCGCGCCTCGACATCTACTGACTGTTCCTAGGATTGGGGGTATGACTTCCGCGACCCTCACATCTCCTCTCGACGTCCTCAAAACACGCCTTCAGTCCGATTTCTACCAATCTCAAATCATTGCTTCACGAAATGCGCGCGGCATTCCTCCGCCCTCCTCACTCTCTCTGCCTCGCAGTGCGGCCCTACATTTCCGGGAGACCTTCCAGATATTGTTCTCTATCCACCGAGTTGAGGGCTGGCGAGCTCTTTTCAAAGGTTTAGGACCTAACCTCACGGGCGTGGTACCGGCAAGGGCCATTAACTTTTACGCTTATGGAAATGGCAAGAGAATCATAAGTCAGAATTTCAACAACGGAAATGAATCAGCCTGGGTGCACCTCTGTGCTGCTGCCAATGCGGGTATTATCACGGGGACACTCACGAACCCCATCTGGCTCGTCAAGACGCGGCTGCAGCTCGACAAAAGTCATGCAGAGAAGACGGGGACGCTGTCGAATAGACAGTATAAGAACTCGTTGGACTGTGTCAGGCAGACGCTGCATGCAGAGGGCATCAGGGGACTCTACCGCGGCCTGAGTGCAAGCTATCTTGGCGTCACCGAGAGTACCCTACAATGGGTATTGTATGAGCAAATGAAGCTGTACCTCAAAGGCAGAGAGGAGCGGTTGGCAGCATCAGGCAGAGCACCATCGTATTGGGACCACACCTTGAGCTGGGGCGGCAAAGTCGCAGGGGCTGGGACTGCAAAATTTTGTGCAGCGATCGTCACATATCCACATGAAGTCGTTAGGACAAGGTTACGGCAGGCACCTATGAAGGATGGTCGCATGAAGTACACGGGGATTGTGCAGTGCTTCACCACCATTTGGAAAGAGGAAGGTATAGCCTCTTTGTATGGCGGGCTCACGCCGCATATGCTGAGGGTTGTACCCAGTGCAGCCATCATGTTTGGGATGTGAGTACCTCTTTTCGATTAATGGTCTGCTTTAGGCTGACGACGTGCAGGTATGAATTCATTTTGCCGCTACTAGGGGCGAAGGCTTGATTTCATAACCATTCTCCATCTTCACGGAGTCTAGGGTAAGTGACGACGGATTTCTTCTTGTGTCTACCATTAGAGGCCCACCTCCTCTCCTGTTCGCGTGTAAAGAGAATTGATAGATTTCGGGAGAACGTATATGGGCGTCAAGATTGCCTATCTCCACAGAGACAAATGGGCCGGGGTGTTGCGGGTTCAACGGTTAATAGCCGTTTAGCATCGATAGACCTTGTTTAATTCTAAGGACTGAGTATCTTTGGTAATACTAGACTGCCACTAAGCTTATGACATGGTACCATCAAGCGCATATCGTCTCGCAAACATGATATGCATCTACTTCTCACTACTTACTCCTCACTCCTCTTCTTCCTCGCCTCCGTCGCCTTCATCCTTCTTCTCAGCAGCCTTCGCCTTCTTTCTTCTAACGCGACCAGGACGCCCGCCTCCAAATGGCGATGTCAGTGCAAAATCGATGTGCTTCTGCGAGTCTAGACGGACAACGAAGGAGGGAACGTTGACGATTTGCTTTCCCACACTAATTTCACATCAGCATTGGAAATCTCCAATCGCGAACAGATGGAGATATTGCGTACCGAATGTGCCTTTGCCGAATCAAGACTCTAGCGTGATGGATGCTCTTCGCCAAGCCCAATTTATACACACAAGTCTGGAGTCTCCGCTCCAGGAAATCCTCCACTTTGAGCGCGAGCACGTAATCGAGCTTCATGCGGGATTCGTCGAGCACGCCCACACGTACGAGACGGCGAATCAAGGCATTTCCTTCGAAGAGACGCTTTGGGTCCTTTTCTTCCATGGTCAGAAGTTGACTGTATCCCGCATCTCGGATCAGCTGGAGCGTGAGGGGTGGGGAGGTGAAGCAGGGGCGTACCGGGCAGCACGACGGATTTTGGAAAGGGTGAGCATGACGCGCCACACCTCGCGCTTGTTGCGAAGTCCATATTCACCAACGATTTTCAGCTCGGAGTCGCTGTGATGGGAGGGTTAGTGGGCTTCCATCGACATTGGCAGAGGCAAGCTCATGCTCAAGTGGCCGGGATCAAACTCACAGACGAGCTGCCTCGAACGCTAGTCATCTGGGTCAGCAAAGGTTCTTGATGGAATGGATGGGGGTTTGGGCGGATGTCAGATGTCGAAGCAATGTGTAGAAGAGCTGGGGGCGTGAACAATTGTTTGCGGGCACGCGAGACTGGTATTAGAGGAGGGAGAGAATCTGCTATCCCTGAGGCCACTTACGACGACGGGGCACCTTGTAGGTCTTGCTATATGAGCGTGGTGCCATGGTTGATGTTGACGGTCGGGTCAGAAGGTCGTGATTGTGGTTTCGACGTGAGGATAGCGATGTGCGCCAAGCCGCGCTAGAGATTTTAGCGAAGGCTCGCACGGCGGTGCCTCGACGATAAAGCGACGATGAACTTTCAATTCAAGTCATATCCAAGATCAATCAGTCGCGATGGGACATTCAGCAGGTCTCCGCGCCGGTACTCGAGTATGTTCTTAGTCCCACCCCACGATCTCCTAAAGTCGTCCAAGTCAGAGCATGAAGACCCAGAAAGGAAATGCCGAATTACAGATGCTCACAAATTACAGTATGCCTTTTCCCGCGACTTTAAGAAGAAGGGTATGATCAAGCTCTCGACGTACCTAAGACAATACAAGTACGTATACCTTCGGAAGAGCAGAGCCCCATATTATAAAAATGGTGTACTAATCATCGAACAGAGTTGGAGACATAGTCGATATCAAAGCCAACGGAGCAGTCCAGAAGGGGTCCGTACTCTCCTACATCTCGATATGAAAGCGCATCGAGCAGCACAAGGGCATAAACAACGGAGATTGACACTTCTCACAGAATGCCTCACAAAGTCTACCACGGCAAAACCGGCGTCATCTACAACGTTACCAAGTCCGCGGTCGGCGTCATCATCTACAAGCGCGTCGGCAATCGTTATATCGAAAAACGAGTCAATGTTCGCATAGAGCACGTCTCCCTATCCCGCTCGAGAGAAGAGTTTATCAACCGAGTCAAGGATAACGCTGGCAAGAAGCAGAAGGCGAAGGCGGAAGGCACGCATATGTTCTTAAAGAGGCAGCCGCTAGGCCCGAGGTCGGCAAAGACAGTGGATGCGAAGATGGGGGTGGAGACTGTGGTGCCGATTGCTTATGAGACGACGATTTGATGGATGGCAAGACAGCGGAATGGATTTGAGGCGAACAGCATGCCGCTGATCAAATCCAAGTGAATGTCATTACCTTGCTTGTACTCGGAGATTTGAGTGCGAAAGCTTATGCTGCTATGCTAAAACATCAAAGTTTCAGGGCATGTGAATCTTTCAAGAGAAGAAAATTTGTCAATTCCAGGTCCATGCATTCTGCCCTGCTGCGAAATGCCTAGGAAAACGCCACTGATGCTGAAAAATTAGCCTTGAAACGTCTTGAAAAATTGTTCCCTCTACCAAGTCGTTGGCCCATCACCATCAGCATCTGCAGCAGAAACGTGTCGACTTCTTAACCTCGTCCTGCGTTGTCCGGATAATCGTCCATCTCGTGAGTGTGATTTGTCGTACAAGTCGTCATCTAGCTCCAGCCGCTGGTCGACTCTCAAGCCCATCTTCGGCTCACCTTCATCATCTTCTGCGCCATCATTCCAGCTGTGAGTTGTGCAAGTCCCTGTTGACATACCCCAACCGTTCCACGACGTTGCTGCAAAAAGTCAGTATCCGAAGATCGTGATGCAGCTGCACTGAGATTAGAGGAGGACTGACCAGCTAAGACGGGTGCGTTGGGGTGCCAGCTTGCATCTCGAACGCAGGTCTTCCAGTCTCCTCTACTTCTACCTTCGTCTGCATAAGAACTCATGTACAAGTCAGGATCCCTTGGCCGTGAGTGACGTGTTGCGTGATTGACATCGACCTTGCCTGCTAATGTTGCATCCAGGTTATAGATGTATACACTGCCATCTTCACTCCCGGAATAGACATATCTAGAATTGGTGCTACCTGGCGGTGAGAAGTGGCACCGTATCAGCGTCTTAAGGACTCGGTGGCCTCGGAATGTGACAAGCGAACAGTCGTGAGGATGTGGTTTGAATCCCTTCTCCTCATATGCCATGAAGCGATAATCGAAAGATGTGGTGTAGCAACTCGGATCGAGCCTCGAGAATTTCTCTGTTGTCATCATCTTGCGCAGATCCCAAAGCTTCATTGTCTGATCCTTCCCGTTGCTAAGTACATATCTACCGTCCCCTTTGCTGTCCACATACGTTAATCCCTCAGTATGCCCCATGAAAACTCCGGCTTCTCGGCTGTCACCCATACTTCGCCGATCCCAGACTTTGATGGTTGTATCGTCTGAGCCAGAATAGAGAATATGTGGTGATGATTGGTCCCCAAAACAAACAGCATTGACGTCGTCGGTGTGGCCCGGAATACTCAAGATAGACTGACGGGTCTCAAGATCATAAACATAGACAGAATGATCTGAAGTCCCAGCTACTATCTCTCGACCATCTCCAGAGAATCTAATCGACCATATCTATAATCTTGTCAGCCATGATATGTCTCCGTAATTATGATTAGTTGAGCACTTGCGCCAAATTGACTGAATCCTCCACGAAACCCTCGAGCTCTTCTACTACCTCTTCCACCCATGTCTGAAAAATCGCAGAGGTACGGCTCGCCGCTTGCGCCCGGGTCGGTTGGGGCAAGGCAAACGATGCTTCGGATCGAGCTGTATGCTAGCCATTTATTGTCTGGACTTAGGGAAGCATCTGTAATGGTCCATTGCCCATAGGGATAATCCACGGTTTTGTAATACTTCCATTTGTACGGATTTGACGTGTCATACATTCGAACTTTGAAGTCTTGTGCGCAGGAAAAAAAGAAGTTTCCATCTTCTGAAAACTGACCAGAATAGCACCGGGAATTATAGTGGATGATCGTGTCGGCATTCGAGGAAGGTAACATGCCCTACTCCGATTTCAGTCAAGTGGATGTAAATACGAAGTACGGTCACGTCAATAATCCATACCTGAGTTACAGCACTGGCTGCCCGTGTCGAATGATACCGATCTGTGCCCAGCTCTCGACTCATCAGTTTTCTCGCCAGCCTAGTCTTCTTCTGCATGCGAGTGTCTCTATAGTATCCACTACTCCCAAAGATGCCTCCGTCCATCAACTTCTTTCCTTCCTCACTCGGTACAGGAGGAAACTTATTCTTCCACCCCTTCGCCGTTTGTCTTCTCCGAGTTCCCCCAGCACCGTATCTGTCGTCAAGTTCGTCCTGGTCTTCCTCATCTAGCTGCAACATAATACCCGAGCCACCTGCTCCATGACTGGCAAGGATTCTGCGAAGGCCAGCATGCCCCAAAAGCTGCATTAATTGCGCTGGAACTACCATTAGTTGTTAGCGAGAGGATCCCGCATTGCACTCGCTTCTGACCTTGAATCCGTGAAGCTCGCCCCGTGGCGACAGCTGGAAGGCCCCGAGAACCTCCGGTTCCCGTCTCTGTCTCTGTCTCTGTCTCTCCATCTTCTCCCAGCGTACCACTCTCTACATCAGTCGCCGAGAACTCAATCTCGACTCCACTCGTCCCCTCTTCGGCATCTGCATGAACGATATTCGACAGTTAGTGTACTTGTTTTCCCACGTATCAAACTCGAATGGCAAGGCACGAAAGGTCACAGACCATGAAAGTCTGCCTCCGGATCCTCAATAGGATCGAAAAATTCGGGGTCTTCGTTCTCATCTGTTGTCGGCTCGAAATCCATGTCGTCATCATCGGTCTCATCTTGCCACTCACCCTCGGTACCGGAGCCATCGTAAACGTTAGCAGCATGGCTACCTGGATCTGGAGACTGCGTGCGAGATGCTTGTGGCATTTCTGGAGTAGCCATTGCAGCAGTGCGACAGACAATTTGAAACATAAACTCATTGCGTCCGAGTAATCGAGGGATACCAAATGCTAGCATCGGGATTAGGATTTAAGTCCTCGATAAGGGTTTTATCAGTTAGCCTTACCTCACTAGTCAGCCTTCCGTGCCATCACGGAAGTCTAAATCCACTTAGCCACAGCTTGGCAGACTTCTGTACTAGGTAAGTAGTATTGTGGCACTGTGGTAGCACATGGTGGCGTGTACCTAGGGGCAGGCCTCCTCTTTATCACTCAAACTCTGATCTTGAAAGAAGTGTGATGTTCATGGGCAACGAATCTGCCATGCCAATAGGCTATATTCAAAGTTAACAGGGCTGACCGTCAATGCTCCATGCCAATTATTCCAACACTTTACAACTTTCCAACATCCATAGGTCACATTCCTTTCAAGCTACCAGTTGATCTCTGCCGAGATAATTTGCCATAGGATCATCCGCCACCGTCTTTGATCTTTTGTAAGCCTCGACTTCCTCCTCGCTGATCATCCCTTTCATCTCTGCCAAGGTTCTCTTTCTCCTGACCTTCGGCTCACCCTCATCTTCCGGCGTCTGTTTGGGGTCTACTTGTTTCTCTGACCGTTCAGAGTGGGCGCCAGCTAGCTGTGGGACCTTTATGACCAAAAGGTCCTCAAGTTCTCCACCCGTCCGCCGTTGATTCGCCTCCTCAAATGCAAGCTTCCCTTCTTCTCCTGTGCAGTAGCTGTTCTTGATCGTAGAATGACAGCATGCGTAGCCCCATTGAAAGTGCGACCACCAGCTTCCCCAGACACAGGTGTGATTTTGTATCAAGATGTCCTCCAGGTACTTCGACCTCGCCTCCGCTTTCGGTGCGCCTTTGACAGCACCCGTCTCATCATACTCGACATAGCGCTCATTCTCAACTACTGCCGTATCCCGCAGTTTCGATGGTTGCAGATGCTGTTCACCACCATATTTCTCTAGAAGCTTCCTCTGTCTCGCTTCTCTCTTGACCTCGCTCTCTTCCTTTTCTTTTCGCAGGAAGTATTCCCCTGAAGTCGGGTTGGCCTGTACGTGAATTTTGTTCTTGTCTCCCCGTTCTTGTGATTCCCAAGCGTACTTCTGTGCTTTTTCAAATTTGGCCGCATCTCCAGAGGCTCGCATGAAGTTGTCTTCAGCCACTAGGGCAGAAGCTTGATCGGCTTGAGCACCCATGTCCACCATCGATCTTGTCTTAGGATCGTATTTAGCGGAGTCGAGGTCCAGATTGAGCAGATACTTGGCAGTGTCCTCCCGCAATCGCAGATTTCTTGTAGAGGTAGCTTGCTGTCTTCCCATGTCAGACTCTTCTGCATACTTTGCCTCCTCCAATTCATCCTCACGACCCTCCTCTCCATCTTCTATCGACGGCTTCTGCTCACCAGCATCCCCTCCGCCTTTCATTTTCTTCTTCAAATTATCTAGCTCCTCGTACTCTTCGATGACATTCCGGTACTCCTGTGCATCGTAGCCGTTCCATCGATCCCGCTTAGCATCCCAACCCAAGTTCACATCCTGAACCACCTCGTCTGCTTGGATGTCTCGTCCTGTCCATTTGGCACCCTTTGCTCGCGGCCGATGTAAACATTCTTTTGTCTTGTGTGACATTGATCCGCAATTTTCACAAGCTCCTTTACGAAATTTCGTAGCAGCTAGGCCAAGTCGTTTGCCTCGATCGTACCATTTTGACTGGTCTGGGGTTAAGGTTTGAAGACGTTGATGCTCGAGATAATCGTTTTCACTGTCGGCAGATTCTAAATAGAATGGCTTCTTAGAGATGAAGGTGGGTATGTATTCATTCTGCTCCTTCTTTGCTGGCTCTGCAGGCTTCCGAGACATGCTGGAATAATACAACAACCAGACGAAGCTGAGGAACAATCTCCAAGATGGGGTCGGGAAGGAAGATCCTCTGATAGACCGAGTCAGCTCTGCAGATGGGTTTGGAACGTCACTCCTGATGTTTAGGCATATGTGATCCGGGCCACTAGAGAATGGGATTGCGGTTGGGGATAACAGGGCAAGATATGTCTACGTGAGCGGAGCACGAAAGGGCGGTACACAGTAGGTTGTTGCCCAGAAGGGGAGTTTGCGGGGGGGAGGACAAGGCTTGGCAAGCGCCTCCCGCAGCAGTATCAACAGTCTGATCCGCGTCACTCTCCATCCTCACTTCGCCAATTGATCTGATCGCGTTGGTCTGCACTTAGCTCAATATCTGTTCTCTTTCAGTTTCCTTCACCATGCACCCTGAGTCTCCTTGCTCTATGAGCTCGTTTGCTACTCCCTGCCAATGGACCTCTTCCGCGTCAGACTCAACTGTGTCGACCACTACCAAGCTGAACCAACAGTCTTCGATCCTGACTTACCCAGAGCCACTGGAATCTTGCAGCAGAAGTTCGAGTCTAAGGTCCCCGTCATCAGGATATTCGGAGCCACGGAGACGGGCCAGAAAGTATGCGCTCATATTCATGGCGCATTTCCATACCTGTACATCAAATATAATGGCAACCTGATATCAGATGACGGTAGGACCCTTGTCATGACATAGCCCATCCTCCATCTAACAGGTATACAGTGGATGCTTACATCCACCAATTCCACCTCTCGATCGACCATGCCCTAGCTGTCAGCTACCGCCGCAATATGTACGATGGAAAGACCGCGTTCGTCGCACACATTAGCCTTGTCAAGGGTATTCCATTCTACGGCTACCATGTCGGCTATGAATTCTTTCTCAAGGTCTACATGTTGAACCCATTGCACATGACTCGCCTGGCGGACCTTTTGCGGCAGGGCACAATAATGAAGAAGGTCGTCCAGCCCTATGAAAGCCATATGCAATATTTGGCGCAATGGATGTGCGATTATAATTTGTACGGGTGCTCGTACATCGATTGCAGCGAAGTCAAGTTCCGAAGCCCAGTGCCCGCGTACCTGGACATGAACAGTACCACTCATCGCTGGCATGACCGAACAATTTCCTCTTCGTGCATTTCTGATGGGGATAAGGTGCCGCGTCAGAGTCATTGTCCCATCGAGGTCGATGTCTGCGTACAGCACATAATGAACCGAATTGATGTTAAGGCACGACCAATACACCATGACTTCATTGAGCACGAGAAGCCCATCGCACCCGACCAAAAGCTCGTCCAAAGTATGGCGGGGCTATGGCGGGATGAGACCAGAAGAAGAAAGGCCAGAATGGGAGATTTGGCGCCTGGCAGTAGTCCGTTTCCGCCTGAAGTATTGGTGTCTATGTCTGCCGACCCACGTAATTCTCAGCCAGGTGGCTGGATACACGAGAAGGAGTACGCGGATAAGATAAATTTGATCATTGAAGACGAGGCCGACAACAACGCCAGCAAGGAAGTTGGATTTAATGAATTTGTTACTAGAGTCCCTGTCGAGAACCAGATCAAGACATCACTGGAAAGCGTTGAAGATCTGTTCCCTCAAAATCTTGCGCGTCTCCCATTGTCTCAGCACACATCACACACATTCAAGAATAAGGACTGCGGTCTGACCAGCGAGGCTCCAGAAGTAGATGAGAGTCGGCTGTTATCCTATGAAGAAGACGAATTTGCATACCAATCAGATGAAGAGCTAGCGCAGGAATTAGAAATTTCGCAGAGAAAGCGTGGTAATCAAGTAGACGAAAAGATGGAGCAATTTGCAAATGAAGGTGTCAATGAACCGATTTACGACAATGACGAGGAGCTTGCGAAGAGAGCCTCCACTGATGTAGGGACAGTCGTCGATCCTGAAAAGCTTCCTGGGGAAATGCAAGGTCTGAATGCTTCGAATGAGTTTGCTGCCTGGGGAATCAGAAGTCCCGGTGACTACGCCCATATTGATGAGGATGAATTTGAGATTCCCATAGAATTCACAAGCTACATCAGCGCTGGAAATGCCAAAGAGCTGGCGGCTTTGGAGCCATGGCACAAGAAGCGAAAGATTGATCTTGCCGAAGAATCAAGAAAGCCATCAATGGTCGCCGATCATGAGAAATCTCAGGGACAGAAGGTGATGCACTCGAATGGGATAGATCAACACCATGGTGGTAGTCAGAGCAAATACCAAACACTTTCATCGTCGCAAGAAGGGGCTCGTGGGAACAGGACTCTTTCTTTTCCTATTATCAAAGATCCGCGAGATCCAAATACCATCCTGAAGCTCAGCCAGAATAGCAATCTGCATACAATGGGCTCCCAGAAAGATAGGTCTAAGCCCATATCGTTCGCATCCTCTAGTCAACCCAGCTCTTATGCGTCAAAATCCCCAATGGTTGAACCCTTGGTCTCCAGAATGTCGCCAAAGAAGCTCTCCTCTCAGCTATCGATGTGCTCTTCACGGTTTCATCAAGTTTTCGATATTCCAGCTAGTACACGGTTGCTCTGTATTCAAGAAGCCCCTTCACTCGCGTCCGAAGTCATGTTAGATCTAAAATTTGCCAGGGTTTCGCCCGTCATCTACCAGGATGCCCATTACAGTAACGAAAAGGATGTACCGGAGCGCGCGAGAGAATATGCTGGGAAGGAGTTCAAGATTGAAAGTGTAACGGTACCTTATCTACCCGATTTCGATCCAACTGGCTCATCGCCTGCAAGCCTGGGAGAGAAGCCTAGGATTGTCGTCGAAAAGGCTGCCTTTGATGTCGCGACCAGAAGGAGAAGAAAGACTTGCGGGCTACGAATATGGGAGATCGAGGAATCGCCCCCTACAAGAGTAGAAGTCCAAGCATGGCTTGACGAGGAAGTTATGGTAAGCGTAGATTCTGCTGACCAAAAACCGGGCGATAGACTTCTCGCAGAGAAGGCAAAGCTGTCTCAAATCGATGGGCCGACGCAAAAGAACCGGCATGGGTTCAAGTACTCGCAAAAGCAGAGATCTACAAGCGTGCAACACGAGACACAGTACATGAGCACAATGAGCCTTGAGATCCATGTGAACACGCGAGGGAATCTCGTGCCCAATCCTGAACAAGACGAGATTGAATGCATCTTTTGGTGTCTCCAGTCGGACGACGATGATCTCGAGGTCAACGGCATCAATGAAGGCACACATGTGGGCATCCTAGCGCTTTCAGAAGGAGGTGGTTTCGCTCATAAAATCTCTCAACATACAGCTGTGGAAGTCGAGGAGGAAACATCAGAACTGGATTTGATTATTCGCATGGTCGACATAGTCCGAAATTACGACCCGGATATTCTGACAGGTTATGAGGTCCACGGTGGATCATGGGGATACATGATAGAACGAGCAAGATGCAAATTTGACTACAACTTGTGTGACGAATTCTCGAGGATGAAGTCTGAGTCCCACGGCCGCTTTGGTAAAGAGGACGACCGATGGGGATTTAACCATACCTCAACCATCAGAGTGACAGGCAGACATATGATCAATATCTGGCGAGCGATGCGAGGAGAGCTTAATCTTTTACAGTACACCATGGAAAATGTCGTCTTTCAGCTTTGCCATCGCCGCATACCACATTATTCGTATCGAGACTTGACCGCGTGGTATAGTAACGGCAAGTCCAAGGAACGGGCAAAAGTGGTGGACTACTATATTTCACGGGTTCAGCTTGACCTTGAGATACTGGAGCAGAACGAGCTGGTCCCCAGAACCAGCGAGCAAGCACGTCTGCTGGGTGTGGACTTTTTCTCTGTATTCTCACGAGGATCCCAATTTAAAGTCGAATCGCTCATGTTTCGTATTGCGAAGCCGGAGAACTTCTTGCTTCCCTCACCAAGCCGAAAGCAGGTCGGCCAGCAGAACGCTCTAGAGTGTTTACCTTTGGTCATGGAGCCTCAAAGTGCTTTCTACAACAGTCCGTTGCTGGTACTTGACTTCCAATCTTTGTATCCTAGCGTGATGATTGCATATAATTATTGCTATTCAACGTTCCTCGGAAGAGTTGTCAACTGGCGCGGTCAGAACAAGATGGGCTTCTCCAACTACGAGAGAGAGCCAAGGTTGCTTGAACTCTTCAAGGATCTAATTAACATAGCACCGAATGGTATCATGTACGCGAAACCCGAGATCCGCAAGTCGCTTCTGGCGAAGATGTTAGGCGAGATCCTAGAGACTCGGGTCATGGTCAAGAGCGGGATGAAGGTTGACAAAGATGACAAGACACTGCAGCGGCTGCTGAACAATAGACAGCTGGCACTGAAACTTATTGCGAATGTTACTTACGGCTATACCTCTGCGTCCTTCTCAGGGCGCATGCCTTGCTCAGAAATCGCGGATAGCATTGTCCAGACAGGTCGTGAGACGCTAGAGAAGGCTATTGCATTGATCCATTCTGTTGAGCGGTGGGGAGCCGAGGTAGTCTATGGAGACACAGACAGCTTGTTTGTATATCTCAAAGGTCGCACGAAGGACGAGGCCTTCGACATTGGTCAAGAGATCGCCAAAACCATCACTGACATGAATCCAAGACCAGTCAAACTAAAATTCGAGAAGGTGTACTTTCCCTGCGTGCTACTTGCCAAGAAGAGGTATGTGGGCTTCAAGTACGAAAGTAAGAATCAGAAAGAGCCCGAATTTGATGCCAAAGGTATTGAGACTGTACGCCGCGATGGTACACCCGCGGAACAGAAGATCGAGGAGAAAGCCTTGAAGATTCTGTTCCGCTCGGCAGATCTGAGCCAGGTCAAGACATATTTCCAGCGACAGTGTTCCAAGATCATGAAGGGGAAGGTATCCCTTCAGGACTTCTGTTTTGCTAAAGAGGTAAAGCTCGGTACGTATAGCGACAAAGGCCTTCCGCCTCCCGGGGCCCTCATCAGCACCAGGAGGATGCTTGAAGATCCGCGAGCAGAGCCACAATATGGCGAGCGCGTGCCTTATGTCGTGATCACCGGAGCTCCAGGGGCCAGATTGATAGACCGATGCGTGGCTCCTGACGAGTTGTTGCGTAATGACAACAACGAGTTGGATGCGGAGTATTACATCTCGAAGAACCTCATTCCGCCACTGGAGCGTATCTTCAATCTCGTCGGAGCGAATGTTCGGCAATGGTATGACGAAATGCCAAAACACCAGCGCATACGTCGCGTTGAGCCCAGCTCGCTTCCAGGAAGTAAAGACTTGGTTGTTTCGAAGAAGACGTTGGAATCATACATGAAATCCTCCACCTGCCTTGTGTGCCATGAGAAGCTGGAGGAGGAATCGGCCATATGTGCCAGATGCATGCAGCACGCCGATGGCTCCCTATTGATGTTGCGTGCAAGACTCAACAAAGCCGAGAAGAAAGCTGTCAAGCTGGAAAGAGTCTGCCGCTCCTGTGCTGGACTAGCTTGGGGAGAGGATGTTAGATGTGACAGCAAAGACTGTCCTGTTTTCTACACCAGGACGAGGCACATGGCAGAGTTGAGAAGCTCGAGAATGGTAGCGGAACCCGTCATGAGCGTCCTAAAGGAGGTAGAGATTGGTGGGTTGGATTGGTGAATATTCCATGGCGTTTAGATTCTGCATTGCAAGGCGCATACAGGATATACCCCTAAGGTATGCTAGAATGTAGCAAAACCCATGAGCTTTTATTAGAATAACGATATAAGTATATTTGGTATTGGTACTCGGGTTTGACGTGCGAGTGATCTTTGCCCGGCGCCGATATTTCCAGACTGGGAGCCTGAGTATCTTATAACATGCTAGCCAGATCAATCGATAAGTCTCAATGCTTTTACGTCAGTTCAATATGATCTTAGTAAGCCATGAAATGTACTACGTACATTTGAGAGTTTCTTGCCCCATATATTCGTCAATTCTGGTCGCAAAGGTTTTTTTTTGCGAGCTTGTAGTCGCCATACCACAGCGTATGATTCAGATATACAACGATCGGAGTGTAATTGCACTGTGGTAGGAGTAGAAAATGATTTGGTGGGGAAATGACCGTAGAATAGCCAGTGCCAAGATATTCTAGTACCAATCCTCAGAGTCCTGCACACGCTCACACGCCCGTTATACATAGAACTAATTCCCCGGACCGCATCGTCCAATACGCCTGATAGCACCACGTCGGAGCAATACCAATTGTACCGACAGTACAGACAGAATCTACACCCGCGTGGCGGGCGCTTGAATCAAGTGATTGTGCTGAGCACAAGTGTCCACCTTGCATAGTCTCACGCGATCCATCATGAGCTCGCTCGTTTCACACAATTTAGAATCCTTTCCAACGTGATGGGCATATCCATCGCATTTGTTACCGTCTACTTACTCGGTGGTTTAACGTTTTTTCCTAGTCTCCTAATTCTCGTCCTTGTGCATGCCTACCTCACCTTTCCCGTACGCGATTCGCCCTCCAGCTCCGACGAACTCTCTTCAAGAACTCTGTGCAACCCTCAAGATGATGGGCAGAATATCAGAGCTCGCCCGAGTGCCACAAGTCTTGCGGAGAAGTTCCACCAGAGACATGAGCCCGACGTCGCTGCCGGATACTTTGCAGTATGTCGAGAGTACGTGCCGGGTGGAATCAATGGGAAGCCACCGGAGCGGACGACGCCCGCAGGAGCGATAGTAGCTACAGAAAGTCCGAGCGTCTATCAGAGCATGTACAGGAGTATCTTCGACCGCAGACAGGGCCCAAGCTTAGATCTGGGTAAAGGCAGTGCCAGGACGGTCAAGAGGGCAAGGAATGTCTTCTTTGTAGTGCTTAGGCATGGCCATCTAATGCTCTACGAGGACGAGGAGCAGATGGAGGTCAAGCACGTCATATCACTCGAGCTTCATGATGTAAGCGTCTATGGTGGGCAAGAGATAATCCCCGAGGGCGAGCTCTGGATCAAGAGGAATGCTATCCGGCTGTCAAGAAAAGAAAGCGTTGGGGGTCCTACATCTACTTCGAAACCGTTCTTCTTCTTTTCCGAGAATTGCTCAGATAAAGAAGATTTCTACTTCGCTCTGCTGCAAAATCAAGATGTCAAGCCAGATGCGGCTGACAACCCACCGAGACCCCAGCAGTACGAGACGAAGCACATCATCAGCCTAGTGCAGAAGCTCCATTCTTCTGAGGAGCATTTGCAGACTCGATGGATCAACGGGCTTGTAGGCAGACTTTTTCTCGCCCTTTACAAGACTCAATTGAGTGAGGATTTCATCCGCAAGAAGATAACCAAGAAGATTGCACGGGTCAAGAAACCTGCTTTTCTCTCCGGCATCGTCTTGCAAAAGATTGACATGGGCGAGAGTGCGCCTCACCTTACCAACCCAAGGCTCAAGGATCTTACGATTGACGGTGATTGCTGCGCTGAAGCAGATCTCAAGTACAATGGGAACTTCAGACTAGAGATTGCAGCTACCGCTCGGATCGATCTTGGCACGCGATTTAAAGCCCGAGAAGTCAACCTAGTGCTTGCAGTAGTTGTTAAAAAGCTGAACGGTCATGCTCTCGTGAAATTCAAGCCGCCCCCGAGTAATCGTGTATGGATCTCCTTTGAGACAATGCCAGACATGGAAATGACAATTGAGCCGATCGTAAGCTCGAGACAGATCACGTACGGTGTTATCTTACGAGCAATTGAGAGTAGGATCAGAGAGGTTATTGCAGAGACTGTAGTACTGCCACATTGGGATGACAGTCCATTTACAGACACCACTCAACAAAGGTATCGGGGAGGTATTTGGGCTGATGAACCATCGCGGGTTCAATCACAGTCCAAACATACAAAGATACCTGATGAAGCACCAGAAGATGAAGCCGAAAATGATGTCGACGCAGCTCAGATACCCCATGGATCGCCACGGAGAAAAGACGAAAGGACTATGAGTATGCCGGTCTCTTCGGATCTGTCACCCTCAATTTTAGTATCGAAAGCAGCTGGGAGCTCGACGCAAACGCTCGTTGATTCTGCAAGGGACGGTGTCTCTTCTAGTGTACAGAAGCGCACTGAGCCTCCGAAAGCTCTGCGATCTCGCTCATTCGCATCGGCTGCGAATCCCTTACTGAGCATGGATAATGCTAATGTTGACTCTAATCCTACGGAACTAAAACGCAAGCAGCAGTCAGACGCTACTAGTGCAATGGTGGCAATTTCCAATCGCTCCCTACCTACCTCGCCTTCTGACACACCTGATGGATTATCAATAGATTCCCCGACGTTATGGGAAAACAGCAAAACTCCCAGTAGCAGGTCATCCATTAATACCGAATCCAACGAGCAAAGCGAACAGACTCCACGAGCTAAGTCTACGGATAGTCCGGGTCAGGCTTCATTGCCTCCGATACCCACAGGTACGAGCTCACACTCTACAAAGTCCACTTTTGGCAATGAAGGATTACAGCCCGGGGCGTTGCAGGCTGATAACCGTAATCCGACGACTACAACAGAAAAGCGACAGTCAATGGCGACCCTGGGCGCAGCTACAGCGGCAGCCAAAAATTGGGGATGGGGAGTGATCAGCCGTAATGCGAACCAGAAAAATCCACATAGCTTGAATCAAGATCGCGCCGGCACACCCAGCAAGCCCATGGGGCGAGGACGTCCCTTACCTCCGCCTGGCCAGCCACTACCCTTCCCAGAAGGAGCTCGCACGAAATTGAACAACCCTTCCCATCCCAAGAGGAAGCCCGTGGCCCCACCCGCTCTACCTCAAAGGAAACACGAAGATGTCAATACTACTCTACCTCCGCTCCCGGCCCGCAAAAGGCAAGCATTAACACCTTTTGAAACTTCTGGTAACGAAAGTTTGCTCGTGGTTGAAGCGCCGCCTGACTCGGCACCTTCAAGTCCAAAAGACGACACGCGTGAAGAATTCATCACCAGTAGAGTAGCAAGGCCCAAGGACGAGTCAACAGCCTCCTTGCCCAATGTGTCCGAAGCTATACCGCGGGAAGAGGAACCCCCCATCCCAGAGCGACGTGATATAGGCCAACTTCAGAGTCCGCATGGGGACGATGAGAGAGCTCCAGGTGATCGGAATCCACGGCCAGAAAAGGCGGAGAAATCGAAAGATCTCATGGTTGGGTAATGATAAGTAACCGTGATCATAAGCATTAGCGGGTCCTGTACGTTGTTTCGCATTGCAGATGGATGCATAGAGTAGCTGGAAGCTACTCATGTAGATTATTACTTCCATACCTACATCAAGCAAAGATCAACAGAGACCGGGCAGATAGATATCTCGCAACCAATGCCCCCCTTCTTGCTTCTACGTACGGTTTGCTTCTCCCATGGGACATGATCACATACTTAATGGGCCTCAGATCGTCCTCGGATTGGCATGCTTAAGGTATTCACGATTGTGCCCTGCATGGCTCGAGAACGCTAGTGGGGAAGCCGATGTCCTTGGAGTAGGAATTCGCAAACCACGAAGGCGGCCACGAATCTTTTCGAAATGTGCATGACCACAGTGGTAGATGCGGGACAATATATGTAATGGCTTGAGGACTGAAGGGTCATGCTAATTGTTGTTGATGGGTGACAGCCGTAGACATTCAGGTCATGTAGCTAGCAAGCTTCTATATGGTCATGTTGTGTAGTATGCCAGTCCCACCAATTGACTCTTTATGTAGGGTTTTCATAGCTGCTGCCTTATTAGAGACCGTGGCGCTCCTGGCTAACGTAGATGACGGGCTTTCGAGAATGACGGTCTTTCGAGAATGCTGAGTAATTTGCCGTCGCCACCCCGAGATGATTGGCTATCCTAGTAGGGCTGCGGTAGCATCATCCCCGTTTAATGATGTCGCTGCCCCTTATTTCTCCACGAACAATAAAGATGCATACATTCGAGAATATATCGCTGTCGCACGGGGACTCCCACTGAAATACGGCCTTGCTACCGCTATTTCTCTCCGCTAGACTCCTGTACCTCTTAGTTTGAGATTCTAGACATTTGGTGTTCCGAAGACTTCATGGTCTAACTACGGGAGTGCTTAGTCGTCCCGCTTAGCCAATCAAAACTTCTCGTTCGCCGTTAGTAAGCATATTACTCAGCATTCTCGAAAGACCGTCATTCTCGAAAGCCCGTCCGTTACCTTATAAATTGACTTGCCAAGCCTAGGTTTTTGCGCTGACGACTACTGGGTGGTGAAGCACAAAACCTTCTGCCTTAGAAACCTACATCCTTGGTCCGTATTCTCCTCCTATGATTGAAGTCCCCTAATAATCCGTACCTGTTTGTCAATCCTACCTCCAGATCTATATTGTTGATTCTCTCCATGCCAGACCAGCAGCGTGTTGAAGCCGCAAACGCTCCTCCCTGTCTAGCATGTCTTACGGAGGATCAAGTTCGCGCAATGTCGACCTCGGCAAGTAAGCAGCTGCAGGTTCTCTATTGTCTACATCAAAGATCAAGAACACCATTTTTTCTGCTGCAGTGAGAGCTGAGATCATTCCTAGGTCCGAGACGGAGCTTGCCATCAACATTCGCAAAGCTACGAGCATCGAGGAGACGGCACCAAAACGCAAACATGTCCGAGCATGCATCGTCTACACATGGGACCATAAATCCTCACAATCGTTCTGGGCAGGTATGAAAGTACAGCCCATCCTCGCCGATGAAGTACAGACATTCAAAGCTTTGATTACCGTCCACAAGGTGCTACAGGAAGGACACCCGGTCGCAGTGAAAGAGGCGCAGGCGAATATCAATTGGTTGGAGAGTCTGACAAGGGGGGTGTCTGGGGAGGGTCTCCGAGGGTACGGACCTCTGTTGCGGGACTACGTCTACTTTCTCTTAGCCAAATTAGCCTTCCACAGGCAACATCCTGAATTCAATGGGCTCTTTGAATACGAGGAGTACATAAGTCTGAAGTCGATTAACGATCCCAACGAAGGATATGAGACAATAACAGATCTCATGACCCTTCAGGACCAGATCGATACCTTCCAGAAGCTCATCTTCGCCCATTTCCGTGGAGGTGCGAATAACGAATGTCGAATATCAGCGCTGGTCCCTCTGGTGCAGGAAAGCTATGGCATTTACAAATTCGTTACGAGCATGCTTCGTGCCATGCACACGACTACTGGAGATGATGATGCTTTAGAGCCTCTGCGAGGGAGATACGATACGCAGCACTATCGCCTTCTGAAATTCTACTATGAATGCTCGAATCTTCGATATCTGACTAGTTTGATCCAAGTCCCAAAATTACCACAGGAACCTCCGAGTCTCTTAGCAGAAGACGAAGATCGTCCAGCTTTACCCCGTCGGCCAACTAGAGAGGTCGAAAAGAAGGAAGAGCCAACTCCTCCTCCTCCGAGATCTCCACCACCCGGGAATGCCCCAGATCCCGAACCGATCAATGAATTTTGGAAGAACGAACAGCGACGCCAGCAAGAGGAGTACGATGCAGAGCAACGCAGATTGCAAGATCAATGGAACCAACAACAATACCAACAGCAATTAGCACAGCAGCAGGCAGAGCGTGACTTCGAGGAACAGCGGAGACTGCAGGCCGAACAACAACGCCTCGCTCAACAGCAGCTCATGCGAGAGCAGTACCAAGCGCAAACGCATGGTCGGATGGCTGAGTTGGAGCGAGAGAACCTCAACGCTCGTGCACAGTACGAACAAGATCAACTGATGCTGGAACAATATGATCGCAGGATGAAGGATCTCGAGAGCCAGCTCAACCAGCTGAGCAACAACTATACCAAACAGACATCTTCCAAGGACGATCAAATACGAGCATTACAAGAACAAGTCAACACGTGGCGGACAAAGTATGAAGCACTTGCCAAACTTTACTCCCAGCTGCGGCATGAACATCTCGAGCTACTGCAGAAGTTCAAAGGCGTGCAATTAAAAGCGTCATCAGCACAGGAAGCTATCGACAAGCGTGAAAAGCTTGAACGTGAGATCAAGACCAAAAACTTGGAGCTTGCTGATATGATCCGGGAAAGGGATAGAGCTCTTCACGAGAAGGATCGTATGACAGGGGGCAATAGGGAGGAGGTCGAGAAGCTGAAACGAGAGCTTCGGTTTTCTCTTGAGAAGGCTGACAATGCTGAACGGGCCAAAGGCTCTGAGCTCTCGTCAATGTTGGCGAAATACAACAGAGAGATGACAGACCTTGAAGAAGCTTTGCGGAACAAGACTCGAGCTCTCGACGATATTCATTCGAAGTTTGGCGAGCGCGACGGTGATCTTGAGCGAACTCTTCGAGAGAAGGAGGAGGAGCTGGAAATCTACAAGTCTGGCATGGATCAAACCCTTCTCGAGCTGAACGAGCTGAGGATGAACGGCGGAGACACAGACAAGGCTCTCGATGACCAGATCGATCAAGTGCTCTTGGGCAACATCCAGAAGATCAACGACATAATTGACTCTGTACTACAGAGTGGTGTTCAGCGGGTAGATGATGCCCTCTATGAGCTCGACTCATCAATGCAAACTGGAAATCAGAACGCATCTGCGCCCTATGTTCTTTCGCAAATCGAAAAGGCTTCTGCCAGCGCTACCGAGTTTTCAACAGCATTCAACAACTTCATTGCTGACAGTCCAGATAGTCCTCACGCCGATATAATCCGTACTGTAAACGTCTTTGCTGGCTCGATAGCTGATGTCCTCGGCAACACAAAAGGGCTTACGCGGTTCGCCACGGAAGAGAAGAAAGCCGACCAGCTGATCAATGCCAGCCGCCAGTCCGCGCAGTCAACGGTTAAATTCTTCAGTGCTCTCCAGTCTTTCCGGCTTGAACCGCTGGAAGCCACGCATAGGACGGATGTTGTAATTAACAACAACCATGAGGTTTTGATGAACCTTCAAAGACTGTCCAAGCTTGCAGATGCTTTCGCTCCTAATTCGGGGAAGCTCGCAAATGCAAAGGGCGACCTTGGGGATCTTGTTGATAACGAATTGACAAATGCAGCAAAGGCTATCGACGCCGCGGCGGAACGTCTGAACAAATTGATGAACAAACCCAGAGAAGGGTATAGCACCTACGAATTGCGCATCCATGACAGCATACTCCAAGCCGCCATCGCAGTCACGAACGCCATTGCACAGCTCATCAAGGCTGCTACAGCATCTCAACAAGAGATCGTCAAAGAAGGGCGGGGCTCATCCTCTCGAACTGCGTTCTATAAAAAGAACAACCGCTGGACCGAGGGCCTCATCAGTGCCGCAAAGGCCGTTGCCTCCTCGACCAATAGGCTCATAGAAACGGCCGATGGGGTTATCAGCAATCGGAATAGCCCAGAGCAACTCATCGTCGCGAGTAACGACGTTGCCGCTTCGACAGCACAGCTCGTGGCTGCCAGCAGGGTGAAAGCGAATTTTGGGAGCAGGACGCAGGATCGGCTTGAGGAAGCAAGCAAGGCTGTAGGGAGGGCATGTAGGAGTTTGGTCAAGCAGGTGCAGGACATAATTAGCCAGAAGAACAAGGAGGAAGGAGAGGAGGTAGATTACGGAGCGTTGAGTGGGCATGAGTTCAAAGTTCGCGAGATGGAGCAACAGGTTCGAAGCCCTACTTTCCTTCTTGCAATTCTTTGGAGGAGTTCTTGTTGGAATATCAAGACAATGCTAACGGTGTTGGTGTACAGGTCGAGATCCTGCAGCTCGAGAACAACCTCTCGCAGGCCAGAATACGATTAGGCGAGATGCGGAAGATCTCGTATTTGGAGGAGTAAATTCACGGACAGAGCATAGCTGGTGTGCGATGAGTCTCCGGTAGCATGCCGCGACTGCATGATTGGACCTTCAAGTCCTTGAGCCCTACCTATGTGGCGTCCCTCTTGTAAATTATTTACAGCTCCGGGACATTCCAGGGTGGTGTAAGATACGGCTACTTAGTCCTCTGTCCTTACAGGAGGGGTTTTGTCAATTCCATCTCAAACATGATTGCTTTGCTATGTGCAATTATCTACTATGTCCGCAATAACCCAATGAGCTCGCCATGCTCCATGGATTTTCCACATACAGCGGTCCTTGTGCTCGTTCGAAACACCAATTCGACCCAAGCATAGTAGCTGTTGGTAGTTTTACGCAACGAACATGGATGTGACAGTGTGCAGGATACAGGTTGAAGAGTGTGTGACACCGTACCGCTATCTGCGAGCTCGATTCTTCTCGTTCAAAGCGGTCGTTGGAAATATGGAGAGCTATACAGCACGTAGATCACAGGTCTCTTTGTATTAAACCTACAACATATCCTCATTCATTCATATCTCTGACGAAGCTCGACTGCTTTCCGATGTCATACGAGGGAAGTGTATCGTGGGGCTCTGGCAGAGATGAGGAACTCGTGGCTCTTCATATCGCCATCATTGCTTCATAAAGCTCATTGCCCTCACGTCTTGCGCTCGTTCAAAATATTTTCTGCGGACATAGCTGAGGGCCTTTGCGTTCGAGTAGAAAGATCTCGGCCTGAAAGCCCCCTGATCGCATTACCGGTAGAAGAGACGATGCTCGGACGAGAGACGGGCCAGATAGAAGGACTTTGGGGGCCCATCACAAGAGTAAGTCGGCGGAGAACGGAGGGTCAATCTTCGAAAGCCAGGGTGGTTGTCTGGGGATGGAATCGTCGGTAGCAAAAAGTCTGAGACGGTGATTCCGGTCCACGAGGATGGGTCCAATGGCTTTGCTTGACTTGAAATTCGAGTACGAATGGAGGGCCAAAGCGTAATGTCCGAGAAGATTTTGCAAGTAATAGGACAACGATCCTTGTCTGTCTGCAACGGGCTTTTGTTCTGTCTGCATGCAGAATCAGCTGCAAGCCTGGAAATTCGAGGGCAGATCAGGAAGCCGCAACCGTAGGAACGAGTTTTGACTTCATAAGGCGTTCTCGATTGATCAGGACACGACTAGGGCGCTGTGATGGGACTGCGCGGGGTGAAAAGCATGCTGCTTGAGCCTGTGGATCTTGGCGTGGAGGGAGATACAGCACTGTAGTGGCCTTGATGAAAGCCATTGAAAGATCCTTTCGAGAAAGCAAGGAATTATGAACGCATGAGATGTGACTTGATAGTAGAGAGATTCTCATGGCGTATTCGACAGATAGCACGCGCAACTAAGCTCATATCTTGATACTGGAGACCATTATCAACCGATCTGGCCATATGAAACTAAAGTGCGTAGTCACCGATGCACTGTTCATCCTCGTATCGTCCCAGACGCGAGATACACAGAATTCGCTCTTCCAAACCTAGACCAGAAGATGATCTCTCACTATGTTCATGATGTACCCAATTCCTCAAGCTACTCGCAACAAGAGCTACCGGAAGATCAGGAGTGTAGCAATATATGTATCGAAGCCAGTATGTGGAATTTTCCAGTCAGCAGAGCTTGGTCAATATATATAGGGTAAATGACAGTGTGAGGGTATCCTCAAGCGAAGGCCCATCACAAATTGTCCAGTAAAGTAGTAGCATTGCTTGCAGAGAAGACGTGGCAATCAAGGACACAAGATACTTTTACTTTACCTTACTTGCAGAGAAGATGCTAAGTAGCGCCACAAGCGACGACGGCGGCAGCAGGACTGAGGCTTCTCTGTCGCCGCCAAGCAAGTTCCTACTACTCTAATGCCACTTCAAGCCATGCCACTCCCACCCTCGCCATGCTGCAATGGTGTCGCATGACTTTTCTTTCTATCCACTTGCTGATCTATGTACATCTTATGTGTGCGCTGAGCGCAGCATAGCAACATTTGCACATACCTACCGCATCATTGGCGAGAGGAAACACGACGACGGCCAACGTAATTCCTCCTGATTATTCCACAAGTCTGTGCTTATGTGTAATTCCCTTCCGACTATGTCCATCACTGACGACCGTCCATCCTGCACTGTACACCTTGTACTATCCCAACCATGAAATCGATCGAGCAATGAGTATCTGGCATCAGTGTCAGCGTTTTCCCATACCTGGGAGGGTAGAGACTACTCACACGTCCTTTAAGGACATGAGTCGAAGTCCACGAGCTCGTTCCAGGAGATGTCACTCATCTCAAAGACGTCGAATTGATTTCCGAGGAATGGGTCGAAGACGAACGCGGACGAGTTGGGATCGAATTCTGCGTTGAATGGGTAATGGGAGGTCAGCTGGAAGTTTGCAGCTGACAAGCCCGAAGCGGGATTCAAATCATCGGAGATGATTCTGGAATGTCCCGTCTCTTCGCCTTCAACAACTGCGCCAAGAGCTCCGGAGCTGAGATTTTCATGACTAGCAGAGGGGCTGTCACCACCTGGGCTGCCGTCGTAGGAGAGAGCTGGAATTGTCAGAGCGGTCCCGCCTTCGGCGACTGTTGAGGCATTAGAGAGGTCGTGGGCTTCGCTCAGGTTCATAAATCCTCCAGTTCCTTCTATGGTATTGTGCTCAGGATTGACTTCGCCTGTCGGCTGAGCAGCAATGTCATCCTTGTTCATGGTTCGGCCTTCTGTGCTGAAGCCTTCTGCCTCAACGCCATTCGCAAAGTCGCCGTCAGTCACTTGGAGATGGTTGAGCATTGAAGTCTGTGAAGTGGCGGTAGACTGGACTGAACTAGCCATAGTCATGACTGCTTCGTTGTCTGACGACAGTACTTCGAAAAGCTCGCCGAAAAAGAATCCCTGGTTGAAACAGTGACGGATCAAGTCATTGACCGAGAGGTTGGTCAAGAAAAGACGCTCATTGAGGAACCGGTCATCACGACGCATAATGGTCTGGCCGTCTTTGTTGGTGGTGATGTTCCAACCCATGGTTTGGAGATAGTGACCAGGCATGATGATGCCGATGAGCGGACCTGTGATAGCCAGAAATTGGTCCAATGGAGCGTCGTCCTTGCCTTGGCTGTCACGAATCAAAGAGTACGCTTTTGCGAGAATGCTCCACTTGGCTTTGAAAGGATCTGACTGCCACATGCAGGTAAGGAAACCAGAAATTTCCTTTTGCTGATATCCATGGAAGGCAGTAGAATAATAGCCTAGATCTAGGTTAGCATGGATTTTAGAATGGAAGGCTATGATACTGACTACGAAACGCCATCCAGGAGTTGAGAGGTCGAGTAGTCTTGCCGGTAGGCGCAGCAGCACGTCCAAGCTTCTTCTTGCCTTTGCAGTGAGAAAGAGTCTTGGGCAAGTCCACGGTCAGACGAGGTTGACTTGCAGTCTGAAACATAGTCTCAATCTACGCTTGCGTCATGTTGCGCAACATCTGCTTCATGGCAGGTGTGAGCGACATTCTGGATGAGGTGGAGAAACTCGGGGTAGATGCGATGAATGCTATAGCAGCTGAGCGAGAGGCTAATGAGGTATGAACGTGCGATCTTGGTGAGCGATGCGCGAATATTTGAGTGATTTGGATGATGTTGCAAAGAGTTGAGGGGGTTGAAGGTGACATAGTTACCGAGCTAAAATTGAGGAGGTTGGTTGTCTTTCCCCTTTCGGATTCACTACACAAAGAAGTGAACAAAAGATTCACTTCCACTTCTTGAGCTTTGATTGGTGGGTAAGAATTGAGGCTTTTCTAACTCAGTGGTGCGTGCTATCTATTGAATCTATGCTCTCACTGTCTAAGTACTTGTGGATTGAGAATCTCCATTAGGTTGTGGGCGATCTCGAACGATCACACCAATACAATTCCACATCCGTGGCTGCAGGGGGGCTCTACGTCTCGCCAGGGCAGCTATAAACTTGGTCAGCATTGGCTCTGAGAGTCAGATCCCTGGTCATACCAAAATCTTGATTCAGCGTTTCTAGGTCATCCAAGTCGAGATTCCTAGAGGCATCCATCGATCCCTAGCAGCGATCAGTCCCGAGGCTCATGATCTGAGCACAACAGTAACTCACAGCAATGATCGGTTGAAGTAGTTCTCCTGTCTATATTACATCAGCATATTGAGGCGAGAGCAATTTGGTACATTCCGAGCCTTACAGTCCGATGAGAGCGTAATGTACCGTCAGTAAGCAGCTTCTCTCTCCTAGCATACAGTCCAGGCATCTGGAAAATTAGCGTGGCTCAAGATTCGGAGTGACATTGTTTACCGGAATATCTTGATAGGGGCTTCCGTCTTCGCGTTGCTTCATCAAAGCAAGTCAGCCCTCACCATAGTCAAACCAAAATTTCCACTCATGAAGCGTTCAGACGAAACTCACATTCTCGATATCAGCGATGATAGCTCTAGTCTCTTCCATCATCCCCACCACGATTCTGACTGCGGCCATTGGGAAAACCTGTATACTTCCTTCGTTGCCTTGGTCCGAGAGATCAACCTTGACACCAGGTGCCATATTGTGCAAATACTGTTCCCATGGTTTGCGTTGCAGATCTCGGACTGGCAAGTAGGCGTCGCGCTCAATCTCCACACCAAGGGCCTGTATATTCTCTATCTCCTCCTCACGATCTTGAAGACTTGGTATGATGTGTTTTACGATACCGTCACACAAGTCGTAGACTTCCTGCCAAAACTCTTCTGCGACATCTTTGCTTGGGAAGACTTCGGGGTGTTTCTGTAAGTGAGACAACTTGTCCTTAGTGGCCATGATACAACGTTTCAACACCTCGTACTCGTCTTCCCCCATATCCTTCAGGTCCCAAGTAATGATTGCATTGAACGCGGCGATGTTGTGCGTGATGGCTTGAAGCATTATTGGGGTTCCAATAACGCCGTCAAACGAAAAACCTAGACCCGATCAGCTCATAGGTATGAGAAGCTTCGAGTCGAAATCACTAACGATCGAGAACGCCGCCGTTCTCCTCCCAGTATTCATAAAGTTCAAGATCCTGTTCAAGCTCATCAAGAACTTCCTCATCAAACCCACCAATTCCAGAGTCGGAATTATCGTGTTCCATATCATGATTATCGGAGTCCTGTGACCTGAAATTGATCTCGTATATACGAGGGGTTTGATGCGCCGAGAAGTGAGACGCGTCTTCCATATCGATATCCTCTGGATTGAGGACATCGTCATCGGTCGATGAGACTTTACGTTCGTTCTCTATGGTATCAAATTGCCGAGACATGATAGACGACTGCGATTCTAAGCAAGTGATGGAGGGCGAACTTGAAATTCGTGGAGTTACGAGTGTTGTTACGAAAAAGTAGTGAATGATTGAAGACGATCTTTTCCAAAAGAAGTGAACACACTAAAGTGTTGAGGAAGGGTTCATGGCATTGAGACTTCAGCAGCAAGCCTTGATGAGCAAGTGCCGTTGGGACCAACAGCCAGTCTTCTACCAAGGCTGAGCTTCACGGTGTTTTGCTCTATCGCTTCCTTATCATCGCCTTCGGTCGATCAAGTTGCACCAAAACGCACCCTTTTGTTCTTATCATGTCCATACTGCTGATGCACCAAGAGCGCATCTCATAAAGAGGAGGCGGCCAACTCAAGACAAATGTCCCAGTCAAGGCCACAACATTGCTCTCTCAGGGCATCGCCTCTCACACCGTTTCCTAATGTTCCCATACCCACTCAACACATATATGACCCCGTACACATTTTCCAGCACATTTTTCAGCACACGACAGATTGCGGCGGTTCATGAACATTGTCATACAATTGATGGATATGGAGATGATGCAGTCTTGTAACTAGATACTAGCAGTCATAGATACGATAGAATCGAATTCCAATCTCCACATTCCTATCACATCCCACTCCTCAGACATGGCTGAGACTCTTTTCCCCCTTTCCGGCTATGTGCAGCTTAGTAGGCTTGAGCCAAGAGGGCCCATTCCTTTCTGATGTGATGACGAATTGTGAACGTTGGCAAGGCTGTCACTTTTGTCAAAGCGGAAGGAGCGCCCAACCTCCTCCCAAAACGGAAAAAGCACCAACCTCCTTATTTTCACAGCCCTGTGGAGGCTGGACATTGTACATGCATAGAACTATCCGGAAGAACTGATTTACTACCCATTGCTTGCTCCAGCAATGACTCCCTCTGTACCGATGCTCGATATGCTATTATCACCGGAGGACATGCGCTGATTATCATCCATCTATAGAGAAATTCGTTCGTGTCGCCGACCATATTAGACGGACCTCCTGCATCGGCTGGCCGATGTCGCCGTACCGTGGTTGCTCTTGCTGAGCTGTGCGGATCATATAACGTAGATGGGCAATAGTGCGCTCTATACATGCAGTCATACACTTCAGTGGCGTGAGTTGCCCATCCAAGTCATCCCCCATTGGCTAAGTTGGGATTCCAATCACTGCACCATATGAAAGTCTGACACCGCCACTGGGTGTTCTTCTCCTTTGCCCCTGATGGACCTAAAGGACGTGCACACATCCAGAATGACCTTCCAAGATTCATGCCCGGCTTTTTCGTAAGAAGAGTGATGCATGGCTCTTCGTGACCTTCGCACCGTGGCGCAACCGGTTTGGTGAAGAGTTTCGACCATGTCTCTTTGGTCTCAACAGGGTCGTGCACGCTGTCCTGATTCACGGTAGTGCTTTGACGGACAGATGACGGAGAACTCCCTGTCGATCCGATACCCTTCGTGCGAGGTTGAGTGCTTACGTCGTTCGGTGTACTATTCACAGAATTCGTCACACTCAAGGTCTCCTCCAGTGTCTCCGCAGCCGCATAAAATCCTCCCGCTGCCGACTGAAAGCTGGAGCCAAGGGCGCTGCCACAATCAACGGCTTCTGACGCCTCTGGCTCCTCGGTGATACTAGCGGGATATGTTGAGGCAGCAGCTTTAGGTTTGAAGAAGCCCTTAAGGCTTTGCTGGCCCTTGCCGATTGCTGAAGACGCCGTTGGCACGACACCAGACTTCGAGCGCTTCGAAGTTTTGGCCGTTGGGGCGTCGGTTACAGACCGCTTTTTGCCTGCAGCAGCTGGAGATCCTGTCTGATTCGCAGGTAAGCCGGTAGAGGGCGCTTGTGCGAGGTCTAATATCTGTAGGGGATACTCTCTTGTAGCATTTACCTCTATATTTGGCTTCGTCTCAACTTGTACGGCATTTTCACTTGCGGTAAAGCTGCTCTGCGACTGCTGAGGGGACGGCTTACGAGCAAACATATCACGTATGTTCCTGCGCCCAAAGAATTCCGGGATAAGTTTGCCGGACATGGGTAGCAAGTCATCACTCGTGGAGTATTCTCTCTGGCGCACGCCACCAGAAAACATCCCTGGCGGATTCATTACATCTCGCACATGTCGTTGTTCTCCATCAACAAGAATGTGATCACTCATCACCGCATACACAGGGCAATGATCAGAGCCCTACCCTCCAATCAGTCATGAGATGGAATTCAAGAAGACAATACCTTACCATAAGCCCCTCCTGAATGTTAGAGTCAGAGAACCAGCCCTTCATTGCCAAGCTACAAAGCACATAGTCAATCCTAGCACCACAATTGCCAGGTCTTGCATTAACCTTTTGCTCCCAACATGTGAACATGCCCTTCCGGTCTGGATGAAAGGCTCGACAAATGTCCCACATGACGGGACTCTCTCTACCCTCATCTCTTTCCCCGAAGACCTTGCCACCTTCCAACAAATGATTGAAAAGGCGTCTAGCAGGGGTCGAAACAAATTCTAAGCCTGTCAAGCCCTGTTTCCGCATCGAGGCTTCAACATTGGCAGCATCAAGCTCGTCTCTGGAAATGTTCAGATCCCCTGTTAGGAATACCCTTTTGCCCATTGCAATTAGGTTGCGAATTCGAGAGTCGAGTACATCAAGATATCCAAGTCGGAAATCGTCTCTCGTCTCGTCGCGATTTGCAGGACTGTAAACGCCAAAGAGTACAAAGGCCGGAAACTCTAGAACCACGCATCGACCTTCGGAGTCAAGCGTTGTGGCGTCCAGGGCGGAGGCTGCTAATTGAATTGGCGTAGGATAGCCGCCAATCTGCTGGTCGTCCGGTAAGTTGGAGAAGCTCGTAGACGAATTTGGTGGACACAGGGTTCCAGTAACGCCATCCTCGGCGCGGACTGGCGCACAGACCGATTGCCTTGTATAGATGACTACACCAGAGTAGCCTATGCAGGCCTGTCAGCAAGCTGGCAGAGACATAGACCTGGTAAAGTACCCTTCTTATGCCGTGGAAGGCTGAAGTAGCAATCCCAGCCTGGTACCAATACCATATCATCGGAGAGGTCCTTCCGCTGGATCTTGGTCTCTTGGAACACAACAATATCGGCTTCGAGAATGTCGAACATAGCCTGTAGTATTCAGCTTCTGAACATCATGTTGATAGCTTAAGGATGACCAACCGCAAAGGATCGCTTGTCTCTCCATGGTTGGTATCCGAATGGATTGCTAGGTGACGTGATTCAATTATTCGAGTCGACTCATTGACAGAGGAGGCTCAAAACCGTATTCGGGGACGAGACATCCTTCAAGGGTACATACCGTATGCCATTTACTGTAATATAATCAGTTTTGGGCCATCATTTATCCTTGGTTCGGGTAATACTGCACCATTCCACGTCGTTATACGTAGCCCCATAATGCCGCGGTCTCTTTCCGACGTTTCATGGTCTCAGAAGCCTACAAAGCATACTCCGTGGAGTTCAAGTCCACCCAAGAGGTCAGACCCCAGATAAGTTGACTCTTGCGGTTCGACGTTCACGCGGTCACGTGACATCTCTGTGACGCTCCGCTAACCTAACCCTCATCCGATCTTCGCCCGCATCTGAACAATCGACAAGAACCAAGCACTCTGATTCCGCAGCTTTGAGGTATCAGTTGTCCTCCCTTCCAGCAAATCAGTCAGACTTCGAAAAGCAGATATGCTTCCGCGACCTTCAATTCTACGGGCTTCGCAGCTCGCCACCAGGCAGCTGCAATCCCCAGTCCTCCGCACCACCCTCAAGCGACGCTTCGCCAGCACAGAACCTCCAAAGCTTGTGGGTCCTATGGACAATGCTTTCAATCGAGAAAGACTAGCTGTGAAGGCGCATGCTGCACAATCAGCGGGTATGCCCTAAGCTTGAAGGCTGCTTGAGCTCCAATCGTGTGCTAACCTCTTACCTAGACCTTTGGCGGAAGCTCTGCATCTAGTATGTTTCCGTGATACTATGACAGAATGGGGACCAAATGCTTACGAACGGTAGCGTCGTGATTCCTGCCCTCATCCTTGGATCGCTCAATGCCAAGAATCTGTGGGACGAGCACTGGGAACATTGGGAGCATTTGCCGCCGTTGGAGGAACGAATAGAATATCCTTACATGAACATTCGATCAAAAGCATATCCCTGGGGTGATGGAGATAAAGTCAGTTGAAATGGTCCAAGCTCTTCTTCCGATGGATAGCTAATTATCATTTGTACAGACACTTTTGTAAGTTGTCTCTTCTTTGCAGCAGCAGAAAATGCATGAGCACTGTGAAGGACCTACGGGCTACAGAGCGAGCTTAGACTAGAGAGGCTTGGAATGTGTCACGTGCCGGCCCCGTGAATGATATATGGATCGCCATGGACACCGAAACACAAGCGCTAACCAAACCGTTGTAGCTGGAATGATAAAGTCAATTACCACCACAAGGACGTGTAGACAGCGAGACATGCTGGGATAGCAAGTGGGGATGACGGAAAGTCGGTCGATCCGGCAGTAGCAAGACCTAGGAGTCATGATGTCTCCTTGTGGCCAGCGACTGGCAGACTCCTGTATCACGCAACAGCATAGTATACAAGGCTTTCTATCATTCGTATACTCTGGGTCGCATAGATATTTGGGAATGCTGCGTTCCTTCAGTGTTGATCCTACAACGACAAAAGTGCAGCATCATGTTGGGAGACTGCAGCTCTATTTGGATACAAATGCTGATTATATTACTATGCCGAAGATCAGACCTAATCCCTTGAAGCTGCCTTGATATCTAGATACTTCGCTGCACAATCGTTCGCCAACACTGGATCACCATTGAGATGCATAATAGTAGCTTTCTTCGCTAGGATCTCGCACTGCCCCTTGACGTCCTCGATTCTAGAATACTCGTCGAAAGACCGGTCAATGTTCTCCAAACCCTTGGTGAGTTGCTCCTTCCGCTGGGTTGTCTCCGCTTTTGCTTGGCCCGCCATACCAACATGAGCGTCGGCGAGAAGCGAGAAAGTCTGAGCCGAAAGGTTGCAATCCTCGCATTCTAGGACCTGTGGCATGATACTCTCCAAAAGCTCTGCAGCTGGTCCGAACTCTTTCAAGCTATTCAAGACGGCACATACTGCGCCGATGGCTTCCCAGAGTGCTGGGAGCAGTCTTGCACGATGAGCAAGGCTTGCAGCACGTAAGGCCACGGAAAAGCCTTTCTGAGAAATCCCTGCCTTATCGTATATTCGCGCTTTCAGCGTCATCAGCTTGATACGTTGATAAATGTCCGCCTCGTCGTCATTGAGCTTTGTGGCAAGAGTTTCGAGGAGCTCCATTGCCCTTGAGTAGTTTCCGCGCCGGATCTGGAGGTCCATCTCAAGGACCGATACACTAAAATGGAGTTCCTCACTCAGGTTTGATGGGGCTCGCAGCTGAACGAGCACGCGTTCTGCTGCGACAAGATTGTCGCTACAAAACTATCAGCCTTGAATCACTTGCGCTAGGACATACCAACCGGCGGAGATGCCTATGCAATTTGATAAGCCCCAGATGGGCTGTCCAGTATTGGGAATATCGGAGATTCCGCAGTGCCTCCTCATCAGTCTCCTCCATACGAGCGAGAGCATCCTCATAGCGTCCTTTCTGGGATAGCTACTTTCCACCATTAGTAGTCGGGACGCTTCACAATGGAGACTAGACCCACCAGAAAGGCGCTCCTACAGATGCAATGCACAACATCTTCGACAGGAGATTGCTTCGCGTAGCACTGCAAGAAAAGCTCACCTATTAGCCAAGCTTGACAGCTGACCCCTAAATGAGACGTTGATGTCAGGTAAACCAACCAATCTTGAGATTGGGGCCACATACCAAGTCTGCCAAATACAGAAGACTGCATCGACATCTGACTACCAATGACATTCACCAGACGTTTTGTGACATTCAAGTGCGATGACTTCATTATGCCTTCCATAGCTTGAGCTACGCTATCGCCCTGGAAACATGATCGATCAAATCATGGTCACGGCATGTTCACCTCTGGAATTTCTTACGTTGTTAAGCATAAGCTTCGCTTCACTGAGCAAAGACGTGCTCAGAAGACTCCACATGTTAGTTTCCTTGGCTTTCGCTTTGAGAAAAGCCAGAGCCTCTTTCTCCGTACCAAGGATGCCCTTCTTTTGTACCTCGTCCATTTGCTTGGGATGCGATTTACCGAAATGGTACAGCCAGCTGAGGCTGTAATTCAGGCATCCCATGTCATTGTTCTCCCTCGCTGTTGATATAGTTTCTTGCATTGCGATTACTGCCTCGGAATAACATCCGAAGTCGGCATGCAGAATGGCAAGATTGAGTAGAGCATATTGGTAGAAAGTACGATCTCGGTTGTGCATGGTATAGTCAAAATAACGGTGCAAATTGTCGAAAGAGGAAGGGTAGTCGCCAGCTTTCCATGAATCAAGGAATCTGAACGAGCATCAGCAAGCCAATGACAATGATGAGTGTGGTACGTACGCAACATAATGGGATAGGCTCGGCATTGTAACGCCTGCCTCGAACATACTGCGAAACTTAGCCTTCATGTCGTGCGGAAGCCGGTTGCCCATTCCTGTAAATAATTCAGCATAAGTACATGCAATCAACAGATCAAGGAGGATATTTACTTTGCATATGGTCGACTTGGTACTCTAGAAGCCTCTCAACATCTTCGGTGCTTATGCTTGCTTCAGGTCGAGTCTTGTGCTTGAGCTCTCCGTAAATCACCTTGGTAAGAGGATGCCCCCAGGCGAGATCGTCTTCATGCAAATTAGAGTCGAAGCTGGCATTGCCAGCACTCCGGTTCCTCTTCTTCCACTGCGGCAGAGTTGGGGCACGATAAGAAACGAAGGCCTTCCAAAGTGTTACGCCATCATGGAATGGTAGTCGCGTAAACTCGACCTGAGCCCTTCTGACGAAAGATCCCAGCGGCGAGACTCGGGAAAGCAACATGCGGTTGGGATTTGGATCCACTCCATCTTCGCTTTCCTTCTGCTGTTCTTCTGGTGACTTTTGGAGCAACAGCACAAGAGTATCAAAGAAAACGTGCAATGCATCGAAAGAGTTGGTTTTCCATAGCTTATGCAACAGTAGATCCCAGACATTTCGCCCAGGAATGCCTGAAGCGTGGGCAATGGCTGTCCTCTGGAAGTCTTCGATAGCAAGCGGCACACTGCGGGAATGTGGTTCTGCTTCGCTATGAGACGCTGTGGAGGTTGTAGGAAGGAGATGGGCTACGAGAAAAGACAAGATTGGAATCGTCGCTGAAGAGGGAACCATAGATTCGGTGTAGAGCGATATCAGGGCAAGAAGCCCAATTTTCGAAGGCGTCAAATACCGCGACATATTTTAGCAGTAGTAAGCAGATGCATGATGAGTATGTTGATTGTTTAGCCTACAGCTGAGTCCATATATAGCCCTGAAGGGTGTATACGCTGACAAGTGCTGAGGGACCCCTCGGACATGTCTAAGTTGTGTTGGAATGCTCTAGTATTTATCTAGCGTGAATGTCTGCATAGCCCCAAACCCTACGATGTGGATTTGGATATCTCGATATCAAATGCGCTTTTGCGAGAAATGAGATAGCTCGCAACAGTGCATTGTTGCCGCTCAGAAAGGCTCATGCACTACCTGGCAGTCCTTCTTGAAAGCTGTGTTCACCAAAACATCTCCTTGTCGCACGCCTTCAATCTGGTGGCTTCCACTTTACTTCATCACCAATGAAATATCCTCACAGCTTGATGAGTCCAAAACCTTGCCGCTCATAAACGCGTGGGTCAATTGTTTCCCATCGATGAATGGTAGCCCGAAATTGAATTGCTCACGCCTGGGAAAGCTTCTTGTACGACTTTGGGACTTCGGAGACGGTAGAATGGATATTTCATGAGTAGGAAGGGCAACCAAATCCTTTCTCATTCTTTCGCGGCCTCAGGAAGCCGCAAGCAGAAGCAAGTATTCTGAATGTCTAGATCATTGATGGGTAGTAGATATTTCTTCATTGCAGTGCTTTCTCTGGCCTCCCTGCTTTAATGAGGTCTTCTCTGTTCTGATCCTCAAAACACTCCGAATCGTTCAACCTATTTGAAGCCCATATTCTACTGATAGCCAGATCAAAAGGGCCAGGAACCCGATCTGTAAGGCTGATGCCCACAGTTCGCACCTTTTGCCTCAGTATTTCGCTCTGGGGCTCTACGACCTCTCCGTAATTTGTCCTTACGAAAGCATTGAAGTTGATTAGTACTGTTTCCCATTCGCCGGGTTTTCGAGTGTGCAGTCGGTGCTGATGTAGATCGGTGTAGACAATTGACTCTGTTTGAATGTTCACGAAGTACTTCCTCCCATCAGACTTGACTCGTAGCCCTAAGTATGTATACGGGTCAATATCCCAAAGACTTCTCCCAAAGATTGTGGCCTTCCGATCCTTGTTGCGCCACCCAGCAAAACCTGTGCGTGCGACTTGTGGATTACTGCGGGGAAGGTCTGTGGAGATTGAGCCATGGAATCGAGCATGTACTGGCTCCGTGGAGGTTCCCGATACTTGGTCAAGTAAGGCGCTTGAGAAGCCGCCAATGCCGGCGTCGGACATTGTCTTGCATTCTGGAATTGTTTCGAGATTGGAGAAATCAAGAAGAGTGTATGGCGTCGTAGGCGTTCGAATGCCTTCTAAGTTGATGGCTTTGGAAGCGGAGCTATCAGTGATAGACACGTAGCATTAGGCTATTACCAACTGGATAGGGAGGCTCAACTTCAATATACGCACCTATTTTTGCATAACGTTTGAACTCGTCAATGCTGCGTCTCGTGAAGCCTGGAGCGAGTAGCCGGGATGAGGCCTGCATGGCTGAAACTCCAAAGTTCGGCGGCTTTGAGCTGAGAGTGGTATCTCTAGTACAATTCTTTCCAACTGATTTCGTAGTTATGTCGCAGTGGAATGTCTCTTAGACAAAATACAAAAACACCAAGAGATTCGCAAGGTCGTCTAAATTGCCGCTTGACGCGCGATTGCTGTCAGGGTAAAGTAAAGTAAAGTAGAGTGAAGTACTTATCATCCTTGCAATTTAACCCGATTTTGCCCTGGCCCCAGGTACAATATAAAGCAGGCATATTTTCCACATTCCGTAGTAGAGTCCGAGATGAGCCAAGTCACAGTAGCTTCACCAAACCCAGACCCAGACCGCTGAGTCAAGTCAACCTATCTGCGTATTGCTTCCAAGTATTAGATACCTCTAGTTTGATCATCGGATTGAGACAAAGAAGACCACTAGACTGGAGGGACAGCTTATGCAGTTTCGTCGACTATAGTCCATCGTTGTCGTTGCACATCTATGGCTCGAGAAGAGACCAACACCGTCAGACCTCAACATTCTGGAGTCCACTCCCAATGATTTCCACTGGTCGGAGAGAAGGCTTTGTTCATCAATCTCCGGTGCTGGGTTCTAACGTCTCTCTATCATCGTTTCAAGCTTCTTGACAGCCATTCAGTCGCTCTCTGTACCTATCATATGTCTTTTCTAGTGAGTTGTCAATCGACGGGCCAGACAAGCGCAGATAAGCTGATCTGCTTGAAGCTTGCTTGAGCTTTTCATGCGTTACCTGGACAGAGGGTCAGCTATGGTACAGGACTATAGCCCGTGCTGGCGCTCTTGGTCGCTTTGTGCAGCCCTCGAGCCGTAATTTTCATCACGGGACTCTGATCGATTCAATCGTTGTCGATAGGAGCTACTTCTTCTAGAAACTATGGACAATGAATTGCTGCCGCTTACTATCAGGATTCTTTCAGTCTCATCAGACACTACAATACTCGCCCTGAATTGTATCACTACATTGAGGGTAAGCATCAGTGATACCAACGAAGTGCAGGACAGATCCCTTTGTCCACTACCTCAGTCTCGAACCAGCCCAAGTCGAGAATAGTGGTGGACTAACAAGCATGAAGAATAGCTTGCCACACAGCCTTACAGACTCTCACCACGGTCCTACCGTCTAGCCCCAAGAAGTAGAGCTTCTGAACCTGCGGACATACATACGAGCCATTACCAATGCGAATAGTGATGCAACGGTGTCAAAACTAGGCTGATACTAAGGCACCGAAAAGTACTAAAGAAGGGTCCCTCACAAATGCTTTCTTTTTTCTCATCACCACTTACACTCATCCACTCGTCCCATTCCCACACGCTCGCTCCTTCAAGCAAGCAAGCGCAGAGATCGTCTGCAAGCAGAGCAACGGAAACTAAAGCACTTACACGAGATACTCGTCAATAGTTTTCCACCCTTTCTTACACATCTCGAATCAGCGTTCTGCCCTCTTTTACTCTCCTTTTCTATTCATCGCCTCGATATCTTAGACACTCGTAAAGTCCACCTTGTACAACATAGCACGATGTCTCATTACCCTGCTACTCCAAGCAACGCTGGCAAGCATGCCGTGGAGGCTTTACCCGAGTCAGCCATGCCTTGTACAGAGAAGCCAACTCCAACATCGCCCAAGCCTCTCTTTACGAGCCTTCCCCAGCTAGCACATATGGCGATACAGCTGGTAGCAGTGCGCCTGCCACTCCATTGACTCCAGAGGAGCTTGGTGATAAGAAGCGTACGTACTGGTTGTACCCCTCAATGCTCTCCATGACCGCTTCGTCTGATGCTTTCCGCGGCGCTTTCGCTGAATGGCTTTCGATATGTTCTGGCTGTATCCTATCTTCCTTCTGGAATAATTGCGCCTGATGTTAGAACGCAAAATGTTCCTTTTCGGCATGTCAGTGCAGTGCTTGTCACCGTTTCTTCTCTCGGAGCACCTTTCTCAGCAAAATTGGGCTCAATGCTCAGCTGATGGTCCTGCTCCTATAGTCACTTACGCCGACCATGTTGCTGCCATGCTAGGCCGTACGCATCTCGATGGACAAGACGGTACTCTCCTCGTCGCCTATTCGAGTCCGTCTCGTAACCGCACCACTGCTACCGTCGCTCGTGATACGTCCACGAACTCTTCACCGGGTTCTGATCGCGTCAAGGCCATCCGCGAGAGCCCTTGTTGGCGGCCAGCGGAATCGTCCTTTCAGCATCGCTCGGAAATTCGGGAGACGACGTTTGTGCGTCGTTCCGGCCGTGAAGCCGACGACGTGTTCGGTTCTCCCAGTCATGCTCAGACTACTCAATCATCAGGTGACGGTAGGTCATTTCTGCACAGAACCGTCTCGCCGTCACACTGACCCATTAAGGAAATGATACTCCGTTCAATCCTAATCAAGATCAGGCAGGAGAGCTCATCTCCAACGATAATGCACAAGCTCTACTACCCCCCAGCGCTTGTGTTTTTGTTGCCAAGTAAGCTCGTTACCTGTATGCATACAGAGACAGATTACTGACATTGTGAAGCCTTATGCAAACTCAGACAGATGACCAGCTTGAGCATCATGTCTCGAATGGCTTTTCCCAATTCGGCGTATGCTATGTTAAGATTCGTCGTGACGCTAATGGTATGCCATTCGCTTTCGTCCAATACGAAGTACGTGATGCTCTCGGGCAACTCCATTTGTGATGCTAATGCTGTTAGACCGCCGAAGATGCTCAGCGCGCTATCACTCAAGGCAGAGGAATGCCTATTAATGGTCGTGCATGCCGTACAGAAGTTGCCAAAGTCAATCGTAAGCTTGCTCATCGTCAGCCTCCTGTCACAATCACAGTTTCTCTGACGCTATTGCGCACACAGGCTCGCTTTACCTTTCGAGGGTCACTGGCGGTCCCATCTCGGAGGCTGAAGCCCGCAACGTCTTGTCACGCTTCGGAGAGATTGAGAAGGTTTGGTACTCTACGCCTACCGAGGGCGAGATATTTCGTCTTCCAAAAGGCATTTGGGTGATGTACAAGTTGTTCCAGCCAAGTCGTGATGCGCAAGCGGTAGGCGAAATGGCTCCCTTTTACAGGCTTCGCTGACCTCGCAAAGGGTTTTCGCGATCACCCACATTATCGACTTGAGCAGCCACCAACGGCTGATAACTTTCGTTTTGCAGTCCGTAGCCGACAATTTCAGTCCCTCTCCCCATTACGGCCACGACAGAGTCCAGGCCATATGTCGACTTCTCCCATAAGACTAGCGACGACAACAGACCTGCGCTCAATCTTCGTCGGTAATTTACCAGCCACCGTCACTGAAGAGCAGCTCTTTCATATGTTCGACATCTATGGGGCTATTCAGCACATCGAGATTGTGCGAAAGCCAATTACGAACGGTAAGCAATGGTGATCTCTGTCGCAAGGCCCGAGCTTTTGCTTACTTTCGATAGTCACAGGAGTAAATACCTTCGCCTTCATTGAGTATCTAATTCCTGAGGGCGCTGCCACTGCCATCCAGGCGAGCCCTAGGATTTACGGCGATGTGCATCTTCGTGTTGAGCGCAAAGAGTCCCTCAATCCTTCCCCCCGTCGCAATGGTTTCATGGGTCCTGGTGGGAGTCCACGTGCCCCATACTTGGCAAGCTCGCCTGATCAGTTGGCAATTTACCAGCGCGGCTGGAATGCTGGCTTGACTCAAGCACAGGCTATGCCGCCTCCAGTATGGGCCCCGTTCTCATACTATCAGCCATATGACCCAGCTCACTATGGCGCCTTCACTGGTGTACCGAACATACCAGCCGACAACAACGCTGCAGCCGGCCTGCAGACTACTGCTAACAGCTATGGGACTCAAGCGATGGACCAATTTCAATATCCTCAGGCACCAGGTCATTACTTTCAGTACCCCCAGCAGCCTACTCGTGCTACCTACCAATGGCCTCCCACGGGTTTCGTTGGCGACAACACCCACACTTCCTCGAACCTGGGTTCTCAAGAGGCTCAATGAGTTCAATCGCGGTATTCTTCTGCATTTACCTTGTCTGATCATGACATCTGTTCAACTTCGCCGACACTGCTTTCCTCGACATCAGATAACACCAGCAGCAGATTCCATTGTGTACGAAATATTCATCCGTCGTTGTCCGAGTTCCATCCCATGTACTGTAATGTTCGTCCTGGATATTCAAGCTCTTGTTGAGCTTGAACATCATTGAGGCTTTGCACACACTGGCTAGGAATTTGGCACTATGGTGCAGTCCTACATTTATCGAGGTGAGCATTCCGCATCGTGACCCTAGCAAGATTGGTTAGAGTAACGTTGTTCCGTTGCGACAGGTTTCTCTCGTCTTCTTCGACGGTATCTAGCTAATATTTCGTTTTCTTCTTTCCTTTTCATCTCCCTGAGGATTTTTCAAATGACTGCAGCCCCACCGTCGATGGAGCGTGGCAACAAAATAAAAAAAATCGATGGACATTCATTTGACGATGGCTGTTGTTCTTCCTATTTTCCTTTTTCGCATCTATCACATCCAAGCTATGGCCATCGTCGCCTTTGCAACATTAGCAACCTACAAGCGTCACCAATCATCAGAGTCTCGGGGATCATGAAAAGAGGCAATTATTAGCAAATATCCAGCATTAGCTAGAGAGCAAATAAAAAAATTACATCCTGATTCCGATATGATCCAGTCCACGTGTTTCACACCATTGCTCCAGAGCAGGCAGACTCGAGGGACTTGAAGTCCAAATCGCAAATGCGAGAGCCTTCAATGGACTTGGTCGGAGGCGATCGCGAGCAGCCCCACTGCGACTGGTATCGTGGACTAAGAGACGTCTCAATTCATACTCGCCTATGTGACCAATCATCGCCGATCTCAGGGAAGCGCCGAGATTAGATTACAACCAAATTGGGAGGCACGGCGCGCCTCGGAGGGTAGAGTATCTGTAGAATATGGGAGGGCGATGAGTTTGCAACTACGACAACCCCAGACAAGAATCGTCATGGGCCAACCATCGTTTCAAGCATCGAATGTCATCATCTATCTGACCTACGGTGCTTTTTTGTGCGCCCAATTCCACTTTCTTCCCACAGTCTGCACATGTGCAGGCGCAAGGAAAACGCTAACAGTCAATTCCCCCGTGTTCAGGGTTTCGGGCATGTATGTGGCTTGGTACTGGAGACATCAGTCGAAATCGGAATTCCTGGCTGCAAATCGGACACAAAAGGGTTAGACAAAGAGCGCGCTGGGGGGGCATGCAAACGCTGCTGCCCGCTTCTCCTGCGCTCAGCAAGCCCCAATACAATATATAGAGGAAGTTGGCTGACCACAAAGCAGCAATTCCCGTTGCCCTGAACTTTGTAGCTTCGGGTAAGTTCACCGGCATCGCATGCCGCTTGATTGCATGAAGCGGCAGCCATGCTCCCAACACGCGGACAGCAGTACTTGCGCCTATCAGCCACGGTGCCTACATTAGCAGACTTGAGTAAAGGATCATGCAAGGGTCATCATGAGCAGGTTCGTATTCGCAGAATCAACTCAGTCCGATGCCCTGGGTCCGTCTACCTATATCGTTACTCTACTTGAGAAGGGGACCAGGAGGATGTGACCTGGGGCAGAGGTACTGTGCGGCTTCACTACGGGTGCGGATTGTGCTTGGACTGTACGGATCCAACTCTGCGCTGTGTGTGTGGAGAGATCTCTGCCGCTCTACGTACATGAAGCTGAGAGCGTACCGTAAATACTCGATCAAGTTAATGCTTGCGTGGGGAATGTGCTGCCGCTTTCCCCCTTCCCCCTTCAAATTTAAGGATATAAAGCTAACCGTAGGGTGTCCTCATTCTTGGTAGCCCTTGGATCTGGTATCCTGTTTTCCTACCCAGAAATCTCAACAATTGCTGGAATCCAAGGGTTAATTGTATACACCCTATCGTCGTCCCTACCACTGTTGCTATTTGGCTTGCTTGGGCCGATCATCAGAAAGAAGTGCCCTGAAGGATTCGTCCTCACAGAGTGGACAAGGCAGAGATATGGGATTGTGACGGCTCTATATCTGAGTGTCTTGACGTAAGCGAAGCTTTCAGGACGTCGAGGCTGAATGATTGTTGACAGCTCTATTTCAGACTAATAACATTGTTCCTGTATATGGTGGCCGAGCTCTCAGCTCTTCAACAAATCGTCAACGCTTTGACTGGTTTTGATGGTCTTCCAGCTGTCATTGTTGAATGTGCGGTAACTACCATCTACACCTGTAAGCACATTCCTTCCAGCCCTTCATCCTAAAAAAGGATCATTGACGACATGCATAGCTTTTGGCGGCTTTCGAATTTCCTTCATAACCGACAATATTCAAGGTGCTATGGTCATCGGCCTCGTCATCCTGGGCGTCATCTGCGTCGGTGTAGAGACTCATGTCGAGACAAGCTTGGTCGAGTCCTCTGGGCTCCTCAAGTCGAGCCTGCTCGGATGGCAGCTCATATACATTCTCCCTGTAGCGATCTTGACCAACGACTTCTTTATCGCTGGGTTCTGGATGCGCACATTCGCCAGCAGAACAGACAGAGATCTGATCATCGGAACGTCAATCGCAACGGTAGCAGTCACATTCATTCTGGGCCTTGTTGGTGCAACGGGCCTTTTAGCTGCATTCACAGGGGCTTGGCCGGGGAATCCGCCGCAGAATGGCGATGTTGCTTTCTTCCTCTTGCTTGAGCAACTGCCTGCGTGGGTTGTCGGCATCATCCTCGTGATGGTAGTATCACTCAGTACTGCCGCGTTCGACAGCTTCCAATCCGCCATGGTTTCGACAGCTAGCAATGACCTCTTTCGCAACAAGCTTAGCCTTTGGTGGATCAGAGGCGCGGTCATCTTGATCATCTTCCCGGTTGTGGTGGTGGCTCTGAAAAAACCAGACATCCTTCAGGTCTACTTAATCTCTGACCTTGTCAGCGCAAGCTCGATCCCGGTCCTTGTCATTGGCATAAGTGATGCTTGCTACTGGTGGCATGGATTTGAGGTGGTCGTCGGTGGCCTCGGTGGCCTTCTCACCGTCTTTATCTTTGGCACCATCTATTTTGGCAATGCGCATGAGGGCGCATATCTGCTGTTGCTGGAGAACGGACTTTATGCAAACGATTGGAGTGTCTTTGGTAAGCCCCTTCCTTCAACATAAGCCGAAGCATGAGCCTCAGTGACTGACAAGTTCTACAGGGGCTTTCGTAGCAGCACCTGTCGGCGGTCTTTTTTGGGCCGCTGGAGCCTTCGCCCTTCGTGTGGGACTCCAATGGGTCCAAGCCAAACGCAGTGGACAACGGTTTAACGCTTTTGATCGTCCCCCACCCCCAAGTCCAGCGCGTTGTACCGGTCGTCCAGGGTCTATCGGCCAACATGCATCGTCCGAAGAAGGAGTCCCAAAAAACACGGCTGCCACCACTGCACTCAACGTGACGCCTCAGAAAGTGAATTTCTACTAATCTTCCAGTCTACGCCTCCTTACGGACATACGGGAGACCAAATGGAAGACTCTTGTGGAGACGGTGACTTGGGGATATGTTGTGTTGTAAAGGCAGACTGCTGCGTGTCATCTATGTATGTACATGTCTAGTCAGCGGCTGTTGTATAGCGAACAGCAATATTAGCCACGCCAAATTCATATGGTCCGCTATTTTCACGGTTTCCCAATTGCAGGTGATCCAAGTGAAATTTCCTCTCCAAGCACATCCTCAACTCTGCTCTCCTGCGTCGTCCCCCAAATCATCCAGTTCCTCTCCCCTCCCTTTATCATCATCCTCTGGAGCACTACGTATTCCACCAAAGTTTTTGGTCCGTCCCCGGGTCCCCATATGACGATATCCTCTTTCGGACCTACACCCTGCATGAACTTTTGCAGACTCTGTATTGACTTCACCTTGACCACTACCTGCATTATCACCGATTCGTCCATCGGCAACTTGCCCATGCGCGTACTCACAATCCGCGGCGTTGGTGAATAGACACTGTCAAAGTATTTGTGCAGTGTCCACCGATTAATCTCACCCTTTGGACGGGTATTGATGCGGATTCGAAAAGATGCCAGTATACCTTCTGTGCATATTCCACGTAGTTGGGCGAAATCGCCGCTGAGTTGAAAAGGAGGAAAATTAGCCAGTGGAGTTTGTCAGGAATGTGTCAAGGTGGCTAATCTACGTACTCGGCGAGTGCGGTATACATTTGGCTATGTAGCCTTTGCGCGTTGATGCCCAACTTCGCGCGCTCGAGCTTTGGCCTAGGCTTGCGCTTCTTGGTGAGGAATTTGTAGGAGAACAGCCTTTTCGTGTCGTCAGGAACGCGGGTCTGGAACTGGTTGGTCGATAGAGGAAGCTTTACATAGAGAGACTCTCAAACTTATTCCTCGCCCAATGCCACTCAATACGCAGGCGCCGTCTCGGTTCAGTAAATAGAGAAGGCATCCTTGGTCCGGTAGGTCTGATAAAGGTTCCTAAAAACCGTAAGCTATGAAGTTTCTTGGGAGTCGGCGACGTGGCTGGAAACATGATCACCTTCGAGAAGTCCTAGATCACTCCTTGACCGCGTGGTGTCCTGTCTTTGGCTGCTCATGCTGCGCCCTTTGCACCTTCGCTCACTCGGCTGGAAATGAAGAAGGCGAACGGACTGTCGACATCCTGGGGGATAGAAGAAGGAGCAGAGAGGTCGCCTTTGGGCTTGAAGGGGAGGCATCTCGGTTTTTGGATCGGTAAGATAGCATGGACACTTTTGAGGCGTCACTTTCTTGGTTGGGGTGCTGAGCACCTATCGGAGATATTGTCCTAGTAACGTATGGTAAGGCAAGCGCGGGGGTCCGCAAGCGCGCCGGTTTCTAGCGCCCCAGGGTCCGATGATCTGGGGAAGTGGAGAGCGGAGACCACATGCAGGACATTCTCGAGATCATCGATAGCTTGACAGCAAGAGGGCAACCTCTTGTCCCTAGCTCCATACTCCTTGAACCCTTCAACCCTGCATAGGCGGCAGCATATGCCGTGCACGCCAACCACCTGGCGTTCTCCCCAGATCCTCCCAGCTATGCAACCATATCTTCTCCCCCGCCGGTGAATGCGACTGCAAAAGCCTCACGTGCGCTGCACCCTCGAGTCGCTGTTCTCCTAGGCATCAATGCTCGCTGGCATATTCCACTATTGATATGTCGGGCGCTTAGTACTGCTCCGGCGGCCTGGTGGGGCCTGCGCTGCGCCTTTACCTTTCTTGGAGAACTGCTGCGTAGTGATGGAGTAGGTTCAAAAGGGGAGGCTTGGACTGTAGAGAAACGGTTCAGAGTCACCGAAGTGTTCCTGGCCATCCTATGGGTACGAGCCTGTTTACCCTAAACAGCGTGAAAACTCAAAGAAGCGGGACTGACGCTCACGCTGGTAGTGTTCTGCCGCGGCATATCTTTCTTATTTCTTTACCGATTGCCTGATGTCGAGATGGTAGTCTCTTTCAGCCGGAGGCTCTCGAATGACGATCACTGACAATTTGCAGGCTTCTCTTCTATACCCCTTCCGCGACTGTCGTTCGACTTCTCACAACCAACTTTTTGATTGCTTATATTACGTCCTGGGTTCTGTATCTTTCAGGCGCTTCGGAGGATCCGCGAATGCTTCTTCCAGCTTGGGTGTCAATTGCTACGGTACGCTTCATTCCTAGCGGTCAAACTGCGATATCAGTATCTGACCATGCAATAGACTCTCACCATGCTTTACCATTTAACACATCGCAGTATCAATATCAAAAAGGAAACCTCGGCATCCGTCGGGGTCTTTTTCATTGTTAGTTTCATCAGTCTTTGCACATTACTTTTGCAGCTACATTTGACGAGGGAGAATGATCCAGTGGTGCCACTGTTCTCAATGCTGCGAACAGTCTGGCACCATCTGTTCGCTTTGGCCAATACTTCTTAGCACACATCAACATTGCCACATCATGATGTATACATGGGCGCACCTCAATCTTGGGGACATAATCCTAGCTACCACAGTAAAGAATTACGGATTTCGCAAAGCGAATCCAGCAACTTCCACTATGTTGCGTGCATCTCTCACAAGAAAACACAGCCGCCCTATTTCCCATCCTCATCAATACATAACTAATGGGGTATCAACCAACGCCCCGAACGCACACGTTCACTAGTCCCACACCGCACCAGCGGAGGAAATATGAAGTAGGAAGAGACCTGCTGCCGAAGGAACTTCCACGGGTCCACTGTAGGAGGGCGTCCGCGTCCGCTGGGACCTGGGTGACAGGGTCTAAAACCCATGGACCTGGCATGAATTGTCAGTAGTCAATTTTTAGCATCCTTCCGGATCCATCACTGACCTTGATTGTTTTGGCGTCAAGCTCCAACCCTTCCTTCTTGTCTACTAGAAATTCCTGAACATCTTTGCGCTGGTCTCCTTGAAGTTGTATCACCTCGCCCATCTCGGTATCATTAACGATGGTGCCATTGCAGGCTGTGGAAACAATTGTCAGTACAAACATTACAAAGTGCATGGTGGACCAATGACGCACCAAACTTCTTCTTAATGACCTTGAGAATCTTCTTCTGGTCGAACTTCTTAGGCAGACCCTGGACAGTAGTCAAGGTCTTACGACCATTGCGCTCTGTACAACAAGCGTATTAGTGTTCTATGCTTGGATCTCTGCAGGATGTATGTTTCCAATTAGACGAGGGGCTACATACGCTGGATTCGGATGTGGATGTAATTTTGAGACTGCTTTGTCTCCCCGGTGTCTTCATCGGCTTCGGCGAAGGGGTCTGCGGGAACGGCAGATGTCAGCCATATTTACCATCAGAAGGCTTGTAAGGAGATTTGGGATGTGGAGTGGATTAGTTTTGCTTTGAAGAAAATACAAGCAGTTTGCAGAATCTTCTGACCGCCAAAAGTTGGACGTAGCACAAATTTCCGGAATGTACTCACCGAAGGTACGGAGGTTTTCGATGGACATAAACTCGTGTTGTTCTGGTGACTGTTGGGTATGTCTTGTATGATATCCTGAATGGTAGCTGATAGGCAGTAGAGTGGAGTATGAATGCTTTGGTTTGAATATTTGGAGTGGAGAGTGTGTTGTGTGTAAGAAAGACGGAGATGTAAGGTGAGGAGGGGTTCCTCGGAAGTGACAAGGCTGAGACGCTAGTCCGCAAAGGCCAGGCCTATGACCTTGGGATGTCTGACTCTCTGACTCTCTGACCGAATCAACTTTCTCGAGTCACTGTTCGCCTTTGCCACTCGGCTCAGGCTGGGAGTTATTTGCAGCAGGGATATTGCTCTAAATTTTCATACCCTGGCTCGGCGCAGAACGAAAAGCAGAAGGCACGACGAAGAACATTCAACGCCACAGTTGCGGAACTAGTATTGCCTTATCGATAGTTTACATTCAAGGACAGAGAGCGCCTACACAGTGCACATGATTCTGCTTGACCTCTCGAACGTAAAACGCCCCTTGCATTAGGATAGCGATGCAACAGGAGGCGCACCTGTTTCAGTCGCCCTTCCCGGGTGTGGTGGAGGCATGAAGAGAGGCAGATATGTCTGGTTGGATATTAGTCCAATGACAGCGATGCCAACTCACCACCGAGCTTACCGTTCCGACCCCCAACACTGAAAGAAATCAAATATTAGACGGACAACACTTACGGATTTGCGGAGTGGAATACTAACGAGCCATTCCAGCAGCGAGGTAGCCCGGCGTTCCGGCGTTCTTTGCTTGTTCGGGAGTTTGGGCGAGCCAGGTTTGCACGGCAAAGACAAAGGAAGCCCTAAAAGTGGTCAACTCAAATGACCCAGCAGCGAATGGATCCCAAGGGCATACCAGCCAATCATTCTAGATGCAGGGAGACATTAGACGAGCGATCTAGGAGCAGTATGCTGAATATACTTATGCCTACCTATTCCGGGTGAACATCTGTTTGTTATCAGCCAAAACAAGAAGGGCAGTCCACAAATGGCCGACTTACAGCGATCATTGGCAGGATGGTAGCCATTGTGCTAGCAATATCGTTGTCTTCCTTTTTCGTCGAAGGGTCTTTGTATGGAATGACTGAAGGGTCGTCAGAACAATATGGGAGGTCCCACACGTAAACGCTCACTCAGATCTTCTCTCCGCATGTCCTTTCTTGAGGACATCTTTAGTCTTCTTTAGGTAGAGTAATTAATGAAGTTGATAATGAGTCGTGCTTCTGGTAGGGTTCTCACTGAGTAGAGTACTCTATATACTTTAGACCTAAAGCACCTGCCCGTACTAGGGTAGTGGCCCGAAAAGCCGCGCCGAGCCACCCAGCTCATGGACCATGCGTCAACCCTCCCGCCTCGAATCGTGACACTCTCCGCCGCAAGACTACTGCAAGCGCATCATTTTCTCGTTGTCTACTTATGTTATAATGTACTCTTCGAATGCAAGCAGACTCTATATAATTTAAGGTCTACCTTCAGTAGACCGAGCGCATGTTGACGAGCCTCAATGACCCCAGCGCGCTCCTCGAGAAGCCCTACTCTTCCGCCCCAGGGAAGATGACCGAACGATGACCAGCAACCTGAAGGGCATTGAACCGCCATTGCCCACGAGCAGTCGAACCTTCCCACTTCCTCCCGGACGAACATCTTCGCAGACCTTTCAACAACCTCCGAGACCGCGGCCGTGCCAGACGCCCTCGTCCATTCACAATGCGCCTGTCAGGACAAGTCCTCGGAACTCTTCGCAGCCGCCCCTTAAGAGACAGAAGCTGGAGCATGTTTCAGGAAGTCCTCCGAGTATTTTTGCGATCGGAGGCAGCGCCAGGCACAATGCTTCCGAAGCTGTGGCAAACAGCCAACATGGGTCCGGCGGCGCTCAACCTGGAAAGCAATCCCATGTTCGACAACAAGTATGTTTTCCACATCGGCCAGGGGTTCGTCCGCTAGGCACCACTCAGCATCGCCGTCCATTGGCTATCGAACGAGCTGCCCGACGAGACGTTGTCCCCGTCAAAGCCTATGTCCCTGAAGCCCCATCTTGCGCTCCTCGATACGACCAAGCTGGTGTGTATCTAATGTTCCTTTACAGGAACGAAGCCTACTAACTTGTGAACTTCAGGGCCGGCAGACTTCTTCCCCTGGACTGGACATCATCCGGAGGATCTGCTCAACGAGCTGACGACTAAATCAGGCTACTTTGATAAATTCCCACACTCTCAACATGAATCGAATACTGCCAGACCCTCTATGTGGTCTAGCTTAAAGCATAAGTCGGGCCTGCAGATCTTATCCTCCCTCTTCGTCTCAGCCCTCGATCAGCGACAGGCTCATGGAACAATTACCGCAAGTAGTACTTTCAAGCCCCCACCCAGGGTCACTTTAACGGATACCAAGCGAGAAGCCTGGCTTCGAGACCTTGCCAATCCCTTGATACCTCTGCGCCGTCTCAGTCGCACTATCCCACACGGTATCCGAGGTAAAATCCTACTTGATCACTGCCTGAGCAAAGATATCCCCACATCTAGGGCACTTTGGCTCGCAAAATGCGTGGGTGCCAATGAGATCCGTGCTTTTAAGCGTAAAGGTACGGGCGGTATCTTCACCGTTGGTGGAGAGGCCAAGTGGATCAAGGATTGGACTACAAATATTGAGCAGTTCCTCGATTCTATCATTGCGACGTGTGGTGGTCCTGAGTGGAAAGCAAAGATCAATTATGGGTGCCCGCTCTTCCTGCTTTTGCAATAAGGCATTGACTGACTGCATGTCCCAGTTTGAGATTGGCGGAGCACCTCTATTCGGAGCACCTTCTCGATCAAGATCATTACCTTGACTGGCTGATCAGGTCCATCGAAGCCAGCGATCTAGACAGCATCCCGATCTGGCTGCTGGTACAGCAAATTCACCAGCAAGAACTCCTTCAGTATAGGCAACGTGGGCGGCGCTTGGCCCGTGCGGTTTCAGGACAGTTATACCGTGTGAGTGCTCTCAATCTACGTCCAAATCGGAATCTCAATATATTAACATATCTCGAGGCAAAACTACCCATGAATAGGGAGTTGTATGGCTCGGTTTTACATCAACTAGTTCAGCTCTCGAGATCCATCTTGATCGCAGCTCCAGCCTGCTTCCTATGGCAGGACAACTGGGATCAATGCAAGGATACCCTTGAGGGCTCGTTGATCGATCAGGACGATGAGCAGTTACGAATGTGCTTCGAGAACCTTTCAAGAAGGAATTTGAACCATGGGAGCCACTCCCTACGGCGAAGTAGACAACTGAGCAGCTCGTGGGGGCAGAGAGTCATCGGCCTCCTGGATACTCTGTCCATTAAGCCCAATTTTGGCAAGGTCGCAGGCGCCTGCCTCCGCTTGGCTGATAACAGTGACCGGCTCGTCAAAACTTGCATTGAATGGTCAGCTAGCATCTACAGGCATGGTCACTTCAGAACTTATGCTGCAGCACGTCTGCTGCGTTTGTGGAACAAGCGGGGTGTGGAGCTTCAACGTCCAATATTTGATCTGTTGGCTTCGAACCCGGATGCTGAAGGCTTGAATAGACAGGACCTTTACAGGTTACTTGCAGGGCTAATGTTATCGAAGAATTTGTCTGTTGGTAAATATCTTCAGTGGCTAATGGCACGAGGAACCTTACTAGGCCGACACAAACTTGGAGCAGTGAGTGTCCTTCGATGACTAACTCAACATAGCTGATGACTACAGGACTTTCCTTGTGATGTCGGCCTACTCTTTGAATTACCCTTGCATGGGCTACCATCCCATGTACTCAACCTTCGACAAACGCTGGTTTCTTCTACACTTGAGGGTTCCTCCGATCAAGAGAGTCGACTCATCGCAACGACCAAAGCTGACATAGCAGAGCAGCTCCCAGGCCTCTTCCGACCCATCAACACTTCAAAAAATGCACATGAGCTTACTGATCATTCAGTATATCTGAGCCAGAGCGCCAGGTCCGATGTTGCCCGGTGGATTAGACAAAACTTGATCTCACGACTCACGAGTCGTACCAAGAGCAACGCGTACGACGACGATAATCAACAGATCAACGAATCAAGCAGCTACACTGGTAGCTTTATGACCATGGCGGAATTCCGAACTATTCGTCGTGTCCTTGAGGGTGTCGGGGACTATGCAATCCTTGCAGATGTGCTCAACATGCTCTCTGACCAGGTAGGAGGCCAGACACTAACGGCCCTGACCGACACAGTCAATTATCATTTCGATGTCTTCAATGCTATCGGAGCTGCGAATGAACTGTTCCAAAAGCTGTCTCACAATGTGGAGCTCGATGGTCAGGATCTCGAAGAGGCAGCCCTCGAGTCACTCATTGACCTAGGTTGTCGCCTCTCAGATACAGATCAGGCGATTCGAAGGCTCCGTAAAGAACTGTCAGCTCGTGCGCCGAAACCCTCTGCGGCTGTCTGTTCACCTATCTCAGATACCATGGTCGAAGCACTGCAATCGACTGAACCCACGTTCGCCGATGAGATGGATCAAATGCTAGCGAGCGGTACTAGTATCGATAAACAAAATTTGGCTCGAGTGTTTGGGACTATCATAAGCCATCTGGAGAAATCTTTCGACGAATCCAGCCATCTTATCGTTCGATTTTCCCAACTACTCGCTCGTTTGCGAGGATTCGGTCCAAAGTTATTCGACGCGCTACTCGACAATTGGATTCAGAATTGGTTGGAAGCAGAGCGATCGAGGGACTTTTCAAGGTCTCTCGCACCAATGATCTGCTCTAAAGTGTCTTCACTCGGCACTATCTTGGCGTCGGTCAACCGTGTTATGGCCACCACTGGAGTTGATCAATGCGTAAAATTGGCACTTGATACTCTGGCTCTGGTCCTCGGCGCCATCTCTGAGAAGATGACTGTCGTCGAATACCGAAGTTACAGGTTATTCGATCAGTTGCAAAGCCTCATTCGGACGTCACCAACTTCTATACTGACGATCATCAGTTGCGTTGTCAATGCGTGTGATTCAAACGATCTCTCTACGCAAAAGAGGGCTAAAGTCCTTTTTCAAAGTACTGCTGTCAAAGATCTAGCACACACGCTTCTGCTACAGCAATCCGAGCTAGCTTCAATGAGCAGTCCCAGTATGGTCGACTTCTATTTGAACCCTGCTATGCAGAGAGCTTTTGGTCGTGTTCGTCACCTCAACGAGCCAAGTGATACTCTTGGCCTAGCACCACGAGACAGAATAATGAGCATTCTTAAGAACATTAGCGACTTCAACATATTTCTGGCATACTTAGAGCTCAAGGCGGTCCTAGCTTCCAGCACTAACGCATCCGAGGACCCTAGCATTGCCCTGTCAGAAGTTATGGTTGAGCGGGCCCGCCTTTCAGCGGATGGCCACGTTGACTTATTGGCATACCTAGTGTCCGAACTTTCCGCCGACCAAGCAATCCCAGTCCGACATAGAGCCGAGAGTGAGGTTCTCGCTTGGGCTGTGGGGGACAGTAAAGCGACGTCTGTTGGACGCAACGAACCCGTTTTGGCCCTCATGGCAATCGTTGAAGCATCCGCATTCTGTGTACCAGCCGCTGAAACTTGGCCCCTCTTAGAGAAATTGGTCGAAGCGCTCGCAAATTTACTGCCAACCTCACAGCCTGACAGCGGCCTTGCCAAATCAGCAGCTGGGTCGAATCAAGGGCTACAACGTGTTGAAGTTCTCCTCCGCCTGCTGGTCGTTCATCACTCGGGGATACAGCATCCCAAATCCTCTCAACCCCTTCTCTTTCACCTGCTTATGTCTCTGAGCCTCCTACTTATTCATCCCCTACTCACCTCTTCTTCCACCCTCTCCAATCATATATTCGACGTCCTCACCCTACTCTCCGACTCTCTCCCAGACGAAACCCGATCTCGCTGCATCCGTAGCCTTCGCGACCATCACCGAATTCGAGATCCTCGATTACGGTTCATCTTCGGCTACTCCGATACCGTCGAGAGCGAATGGCTGCGGCTTATAACAACGCCTCCATCAATGGCCGATTTAAGGCTCGAGGGAGCAACAACAATTCACTCCAAACCCTACCCTTTGAGGAAGTGGGAAACGATGCAAGATGCGACGCCTGTCGCGACGGAAAACGATACGAGTCTTAGCTTGACCCTTTTTGGTTCAAGAAAATCCGTTCTGTAGCGTTTTCTTTACTACATGGGGTCTTGGTCCTTTTTCTGGATATGTTTGAACGATATACGATTGGACGAAATGATTTATACCATGGCATAATTGATTGGGCTTGAGCGATTGGCGGTATCTCCATCAAGCGGAGTTGTTGAGCGTTTTGGAGACCAACGTGGTAGCTGCGAATTGGTCGCTGCTCGTGTCTATATCGCGAGCTATTCACAACCGTCGGCATAGCGAGGGGATCAACATCAAATAGCGAGTCCTCTTATTTAACAGGTTCAAAGCAAGTAGATTGCCGAATTGGTATCTTTGTGCCATTTCCCAAGCTGAACTCCCAACACATTATCGCAATAAATGAATTCCAAGAAGCACGCTGGCTCGCCATGAAGGCTGTCGCTTGGAAAGGAAGAGATGCGCAATGTGACGACAATGGCAAGCATCACGAGTAAGATAATTTCCCGACTAGGTTAGGCTAATCGTCGTCAAAGATCTGATAAGTATTCTGCAAGATGGTGTCGATGACTCGGACTTGCCACCCAGCGTCTGCTACGTTCGGTCCTGTGCCCATAAGGGTTGGTCTGCGAAGCTTGTTAATGCATTTCTCAGTTACGAGGCAAAGTGTCTTTCTTCATACCCAAAGATTATCGCCAGATTACCGCCATTCATCCTATTGGCGGCTGCACGTTCCTGGACTCGATTCAAGTGCTACAAGAGGTCAGTATCTCCAACGTAGTGACCATAGGAATGAAGGACTTACCAAGGTCAGTGCTCGCAAAGTAGCGTAGTTCGGATCTGGCAGACTATTGATAGTCGCGTGCATCTGGTCGCGACGGGTGATATCATCGTCAATGCCTGTCACAAATCTCAATCCTGGTCTTGATTTGAATCCAAAAGGAAAAGCTGGACTTACGTGCGGCTTCGATGAAGCCATCGTAGTGCTCTCGAGTGAGTAAGGGATCCGGCAAGTCCCTGAAGAACTGCTTTAACAAGCCAGCGACACTATTGACATCGTGATAGAAGGCCTCCGGATTGCGGAAATCAAGCTGACTTGAATCTATCCAATTTAAGCCTGTGTTTGCGAAGAAGTAATACACTTGACGTACCGTTGTCGAAAATTGACTTGAGCTTAGACACGTGTGTGGATGAACCTGAGAGGCGGTATATCCCCTCCACTTCCAGACCGTACAGTTCCACAGCTTGTATGCACTGATACACTACCAGAGGGATTGCCGAGCCGTCCCTTCTAAGTAGATCTTCAAGCGAGAGTCCAAAAACTGGCCTGAGTGCAGGCAGACTGGTATGGGAGCTGTTGTTTTGGTGTGTCTGCAACCCCATTGGCGTTGGCGGTTGAGAGTAGAGCGGTGTAGAGACCTGAGCAGATGGTAGCTGTGGGGGCCCGCCGGTGCCTACTGATGGAAAGGTCTGATTCCGTGGCGAGCCGCTATGAGCATCTTGAGGCATGTGATTTGGGGTGGACCCTGACAATGGTGCTGAGCCTTGTGGGAACATCTGAGGCCCCACAGGCGCCGGCGGACCAGCCTGAACAGGTGGCACACTAAAGGTTGAAGGCTGCTGGCTAAGTAAGGGTTGGGCACGAGCGTTGGTTGCAGGTGGAGTCTGCTGCGACTTTGCAAGAGTCTGCAGCAAATTAGCCATGTTTTTGCATCTCTCAACGGAATTATTTGTCCGTACGGGATGTCGCTCATATTTAATGTCTCCAGTACTCCCAACTTTCGAAGCGAAGCCAGAAATGTAATTGTTGAGGTCTCTGGAGTTGTCAATCTGGGACACAACCTCTCGCAAACTCCGCGTGCCTTGATCACCCCCAGCGCCCTTGAGAGGGCTAACACAGAGGCCGTTGCCCAGAAGTAAGCGCTCGTTGAAGGAGGCTAGAGAAGTCAAAATGGAAGATATCTAATAGATTCTCATGTACTTACCAAACTTCTGCATTTGAAGCGTCAGGCCAGAGTCACATTCCTGGATGAGTTCCTGCAGCCCTTTGATCGCTTGTGGCCGCAAAGTATTGACGAGCTCCTGTCGCTGGCTTTTTGCTGCCTGTACTTTCGCAGCATAGTCGGAATCGGCCTGGCCAACTTTTCTATGCAAATCCTCCTCATGCTGGGCAGCTGATTTAGGCCCTTTCAAGCCAAACACTCGCCCAGATTGCTTGTCACCAGTTCTAGCGCGATCATAGTCCTCAGCCAAAGAATCATATTTGGATTTTGCTTTCTCCATCATTGACTCTGAATCTTGAACCCGCTTCTCTGCGCTTAGGCCATTTTGCTTCCAATGCTTGCGTCCGCGCTCCATGTTTGCGGCAAGGTCATGAAGATCCTCGTGCATTTGATGAAGAGACAGCGCAAATTGCACACCATTGTCTGCCATGCGATCATGAATGCGGATAATTTCATCGTAGTTCTGGGCGAAGGAGCCTTGTCTGTTATCTGGTCGCCTTGCAGATTCGTGGCTGCTCTTGCAGAGCTTTTTGAGACCCTGTGCTTGCTCCTCCTCGAGTGTAGACCTTTTCTTCAGGAAAGCGGCGAACTCCCTGGCCGAGGCGACGCTTTGCTTTAGGCGGGTGAGGAGTGTGTTCACACCGATCTATGAATATATCAATACCGATTCCAGGGAAGCACGGCAACTATAGTAACGGACATCGGATTTCAGGACGCTATCAACGACTAGCGAGCTCTCATTTGCTGTTGTAGCGGAATAAGAAAAAGTTTGCATCTGTCCACTGGCAGGCCCTATACCGCCGCCATTAAATGGGGCTCCATGGTGGGCAACGGCAGCTGGAGCCGGAGTCTCGGAGGACGAACGATCAAGCGAGTCTCTTTGCTCCATTGTATATCGCAAACGCGTTGGTATTGTCTACGAAGAGATAAATCTAGCTTCTCGAAGTCCAAGGCGGAAGTTGCTAGTACCAATCGGGAGGCTTTGCGATTAGAGGGGGGGCCCGATTACTGCGGTTACAGCGTCTATTCCACGGCGCTAGTGTGTAATACAACATCTGAACATACAGTATAAAGAACTGTCCTACTCGGAAGTTCATTACTTTACCCTGGGTAATTGAAAATACAGGCTTCCCCTCTAGGATGGGAGGAGCCCGCGAGAAGACGCATGTGGCGGTCTTTGCGATCTTCGATGAAGCCTGCGAATCTTCCCATCCTTTTGAAGTAGCCCGTCTTATTAGGCTCTTTCGCGCAAACAGGAGTCGGAAAGATGGACAGATAAGCTGCACATCCTAGCTCTACGGCGTAGCATCCACGAGAAATTGGAGGCCTATGCCTTGCAGCAAGGGGGATGCGCTGATATACGCCTATCGCAGCGATGTTCTATCCGAGTTCATCTTTGCTTCTTGCCCCCAAACCACAGTGCGTAGACTATGAAAAATCGATCCTGAGGGCTATGAGAGATAAGAGCACGACAAAGGCTGTGCGTTTACTACGACATTGTACCGGTAGAAGTTTTTCACAACCAGGCCGAAACATGGTATGGTTTTTGCGGGTCGTATCACTATTGTGATTAGGTTCAATGTCCAGCTGGAACAGTCTAATCACTATACAAGCGACATACCCCTTTCGGCAACGGGTGACATGAGCACTGACCCAATGTCCAACAGGACGTTTGAGGCGCTGAACCTGGAGGTAAAACCTGCCTACCTGAAAGATTCCCAATCTCATCTAAGCGCTGCAAGAGCTACATGCAAACAGAGCCCTGCTCCGCTACTAGATCCTTGTATGTATCGCTAACCATGAAAGCTCAGTGAGGCTCAGGAATGGATGGGTGTTTATGGGTAGAAATGATGGTTCAGAAGCGTTCGTGGGACTTCGTGTTGGCTAACCCCTAAGCCTGGTGGTACCGAATTGGCTTCAACAAGTTCCAACTGTCTATTATGACCTCGTAATGCGCGCTCATGGCTACTCGTGGGATCCGAGACGTCACGCCTGAAAGCCAAATATCGGGGATTATCGCGAAGCCACGTCCACATATTAGAGAAGCTGTCTGGCGTGTACTGCTTATTGCCTCCATGGTGGGCGTCGACGCGCAATTGATTGCCGAGGATGGGGCTACTGTAGTTATCGGCCATAAAATGGCAATTGATAGGAAGCTGGGGTAGTGCTGACGCCAATGCCGTGGTATTGGGCGTCGCGATAGAAAAATATGCGGAAATAGAGTAGTGGCTCTAGAGAGTCTTCGATGCTGGGACGATACTCCTCAAGGAGAAAGCGCTTCGTTCAACATCCCGGTGATAGTTCTTGGGGGTTTTGTTCAGAACCAGGCGGCCAAATTCTTTCATCTAGATATCTAGCAGGCAGAAGTAAATACCAACCATAATTTTTGTTAGCAGGTTTTCGTACTGGACACTGGTCTCGAGGTCAGACTATGCACAGTGTTGTCAGTCATGGAAAGCGCTGTACCCATTACTGTGATTAAGCTTACCCTTGGTGACATCAAAGGAGTCGAAACCCAGCTTACTAGCGTCAGCAGCCTCGGACTGCATAGTCTACAAATTTGCCTCCCAGGCTACCTCTATGCCCTCTTCCATAAGGTCTCAGAGCTTTCTCTTCAAATAGTCGGAATCTGCGCCATGTACCTCGATTGCTTTGGGTCAGTTAATCCTTTATGAACTTGCTCGGCGAGAAAGTGGTATTTGATGTACACGAATTGTACCCCTTGTTCGCCCTGCACCGAGGTCAATGATACAACCCCAATCACCAGTAGATTGACTAAATGTACCATTTGAACGTATGGAACTCATAACCATGATAATGGATCTAGCCATTGGGGTCAGCGTGATCGTTAAGAAAATCAACCCAGCATATTCGCTTAGACTTTCATGTCAGTATAATTGCGGGTAGCAGTAGAGCGTACTCTTACCCTTCCGGGTACAGGCCAGCAAGTCGAACGTAGCATCGTGGATGAGGAGGAATTTCTTCGGGTTACGATGCTAAGAACAAATAACATCCGGCCTTTATATAGGGTCACGGCAGAAAAAGATAGACTGCATACGGATCAGTACAATCTCGCAATGACCGAGCGATTGCACACCCAATTCAAGCCGATATTATCTTCTACAGCGCCAAATTTGATGGCAAAGCCAGGAAGGTCACGCACGGAGTCTGGGAACTCTCTGCTGAGTGTGACGGTAGAGAATCAAATGACGATGGGTGTCCTCTGACCAGGATTTTGAAGGATATCCGCCTTGCTGATTATTGCAGCATCAATATGGACATGAATCCTGTAGCACGAAGAGAAAGAGACAGAAAATAATGGATAAGTTTACGTCAAACCACGCACGCATGTGGTAAACCCCAAGTAACCACATGCTCCTCGTTCACTGCATCTTGCACTTCGTCAGTCGCGTCCGTACATAGGTCATCTAATATGATGACCATCCCGAACAGCGTTCGCTGAGCTGCAGATCTCAACGACATCATCTAATCGGCATCATGTCGAAGATCTTGACAGATTCAATTGACGTGCCAAATTCTTGGATCGCTTCAATGTCTGCTGCTTCTGGAGCGGAAATGCGTCGCTGATTACCAATACCTCTAACTCTCTTGCTGTTCTCACTACATAGCTTGTCGGCAGTAGCGAGTAGGCATGGTGATTACGAATTCACAGGTCAGAGGATACGTTCGTCCCTCAGTGAAGTGGCGTAGTCATCTTCTCGCTTCCCACCCAGATTCATCCTAGATCTTCGTTGCTCATAGCCGCTGGACCCTCGTTGGCCCCTGTGACGAATGATCCTCGATTGGGAGGTAGATCGCCTCCATTTGCGCTAAATGGCTGAGGCTGCGGGTTAAACTAGGGGCTGCCCCGGGCTCTGACTCCTCGATTTTGGTCCTGTTTGAAGGTGGAAGACAGAGAAGATTTTAACGAAAGGAGACCAAGGTGGAAAAAGGGTGGGTAGCTGGTACATCTCACGTGTAAAGCCGAGCCTGAACGCCTACCTACGAGTACATCGCGCATGATACAGAGAAAGATCCAGCGGCAACCACGCGGCACCTGACTCTGGAAAAGCTTACAGAGATGAGCACGATGATGCGGTACAACTTTTATCACAGCATCATCTCGTTGCCCAATCAATACCACGTTCCCTGCCTCTCATTATCCCTCATCCGCCATTGTAGGAGAACCTGTTTGGGCGTTGGGAGAGCCATCACTTTATTACTGTCCGGCCGTAAAGTTATTTAGCGTATTCAAGACACTTGCGTAACCTTGGCACTGGACAGGTACAGCAGTAATCAAGTCCCATCTAAGGTTTATATCTAAAGAGGTTACGTATCGCTTCATTTTACAGAATCAAGACGCTATAGATTTGTGTCACTAGAATAATCAACTACTACGCAGATTGCTCTATAGAGATAGGAAATTTACGTGTTCTGCCAAGGATGTGGAGGAGTCTTGAATACGCTAAACACCTCGGGTGCCCGGCCCTATTAGTCCGGCGCGTTCGGGTGGCTCCGCAGACCTTTGATAAGCCAACGTCATTTTCTGCCAGCGGAGCATGGTCCGCCGGCCAGAGCAATTGGCCAACCAACAACTCTTCGACGCTTGTCCCACTTACCATTACGGCTCAAGTCTGCTGAAAACCCAACATAGCACTAATTGGCATTACTTGGCACATGTCGATCTGTCGGGGCTGAAAGACTCTAAAAGGTAATTTCGACTGCATATCGTGGCGAATACGGTATACCCGTTCATACAGGACCGGATGCGCCACTGCACGTAACCCGTAATCGCATGTTTCATAAGTCGACAGAAGGAGAAGGCTATTGGCAATCACTACTTGCTTCGAATAAAACGTTCTGTACTGTAGCAAATGATATACCGCCGTTGCAACAGCCCATCCATTACATCAGCCTAGCAGCGCTCTTACGGCAGTGAAGCCTTTTGGTTCGCCATCATGAATCTACCACGGACGTGCAAAACACTATGTCGTTCGAGTGATACCGGAACGATATTCCGTGCGATGAGATTCAATTCCCGTATTCGTTTGCTGCGTACACTCAAGTAGGCTTCCTAAACCCATTGAACACGGCGCCACCCAAGGTCCGCTCTCTTCCTCCTTCCGAGCCAGATATCCACCGATCGCCACGCATTGCAATATATGTAGCCTTGTCATAGTCTTGACATTTGTTGAACAAGGCTCTGCGAGCAAAGTCAAGTTTGAAGCCTGAGGGTTGTCTAAAGTTGAATTGGTACCTCTCCGGTTGACCTCGAAGCCATGTTTCTGCTCCTCGCGGTATTGCCACCGTTTGGCTAGTTAATCCAATTACTTTCTCGACGGCTTCTGAAAGGCTTTGCATTTCTGTTGAGCTTGTGTTGTGATCGCTGTTCCTGCTGCAACACCAGGATTGTTACAATGAATTCTGCTATCATGATTGCTCGGAGAATTTGCTTAGTTGCTGTACAGCTAGGTCGTCAATGCTTCATTGTACTGATAAAGGATACAGAGCAATGCTTTCCATATCAGACCAGTAATCTGGAACATCAACATCAACATTACCTTCGCCTCTTTCAGATCTGCCCTGAGTACATCAGTATCCGGGCGTATACACACCCACTCTGGCTACTCAGCCTCGGACAGGTTGATGTTGCCTCCATTGGGACGTTTAAATCCTCTGAGCTGTTCACTATATGCCTTGACCGCTGCCGTTGCTTCCAGATGATGTCCCCAGACATAGCCGCCGAAACTCTCGTCGCCTCTGCCCCACCTCTTATACCGTCTCCGAGTCGACAATCTTCCTGGAGCTCAAATGTGGCGTGAGGATGTATTTGGAAAAGTGACACGCATATGAGCTAGATCCCCGGACCAACAATGTAGTACCAGTCGAGCGAATGATGAATGGCCAGCACCGACTGGCTGGATTCATGGATCGCAGTACAAGTCATCTTCTGGGTCACCATCTTAATCAATGGATAAGAATCCTTGCAGAGAAGAGGGCCGGTGGCGATGTAGATGGCTTGTGGAAGGATATTGAAGGTGGAGATGAAGGCGAATCTGATGCAGATGTGAATGCAGATTCCGATCGCTAGGCAATGGATGTAAGGTGAGGAATCCCGGGAAGGAGCCCGGCGATGGAGGGCGTGGCATGGTAGACATAAGCACCTACGGTAGTTCTATATGAGCTAACATTTGCTTTTCTTCTCATTAATTTTGTAGTATCTAGCTGCATCATAGTCGACATCATAACCACTCTTTGCATCTTCCACGAGCCCAATGGGCCATTTCAGTGAGGCGAATGTTGAAATGGACGGACCGAGGGACCGCCGTAGCAATTCAAGGCTTGGTGGAGCCCTGGAAATTTGCCACTCGGAGAAGCTAGCAAATCAAAATGCACAAACCACGCATCGCAGCATACCTTACCTTACATGAAAGAAATGTCATCTCTGGCATGACTTCGACGCATCGCTTTTCTACAGATCCGTATCGTTGCCGACTGCACTTGGACTGGATCAGACAAGCATATTCGTCCTTCACGGATGATGCCAAAGATGACAGCAGCGGGCGTCGCCAACTACCGCCACCGTCTTCATCCCTGACAGGCACGTCTCACTTGTCAAGGCTGCACAGCTCACTCGAACTCAGATGGAGGAGGGTAAGCCATGTATGTCCCAGCATGATGTATCACGTAGCAGAAAGGATGTTAATTCCGCGTGGCGAACCTGTCATCGAGATCTCACTCGTCCGGCAATATGCTCCGCCGCCCTGGAGTCATTCTGTCTCGTTTGATACCTCCGTTACTCAGGGATTAAGAATCGAGCCGATGTCCGACTTCTTGCCTCTGCCGTTGTCGTGACCACTTCTACCAGTCTCCCACGACAAGTCTTGCGTGGCTCGATCTTCGGAGAAGACGTGCTGCCAGCTGGCAAGGAAATCTGTTGCCAAGTTGGCGTCCATGTTAGGCCTTATCTGTGCGATCGGTTGCCGATATGTTGGCCTCGTGAAAGCGTCCAGTAGCTCCTCAGGACTAATGCGTGCGGACGCCCCAATCAAACGCTCCAGGTCATCCGGCACGGGGATGTTGTACTCGGATAAGGAGTTACGAAACATCTTTTGCAGAGGACCAGCAACCGGGTAGCCGCGTTTGGCATCTTGAAGGGAGGTGAGGCAGAAATGTATTACCTGAGTAGTTGCTTCACCAACGGCGTCATAGTGCACCGCGGTATCGCAGAGTAGAACCATACAGACGAGCTGCATTGGTGAGAGGTAGGAGTTACTGTATGCACTCCGATATTGCTGAAGGAGGCCCAGACCAGCGTGTGCGTACTGTACGATGAGGCCCTGAAGCAGATCGTACGAAACTACACCCATGTTGTCGGCATAAAGCATGGGTTGGAGGAGTTGCACTAGTGCAGTGTGGTATTGGATGCTAGGATCACATTCGTGTAAGCCATCGCTTTACCTCTGTGCGGGACGCAGTGGGTTGGCTTACTGTAGGAATAAAACATGAGGGAGCGGATCGTTATCAAGTTCGCGAAGTGCGTGTGGTAATCCATCCTTCCATGCCATGTACCGCTCGTATATGTCCAGCAGTTTTTGGGCGCTAACCTTACCACGACTGCCACAATATGCGAGGATGCTTTCATGTACAGTCCGAAAGAGTTTGGCATGCTCTGACGCAGTCACCACCGATTGGCTTAATCGATCTGGAACACCGCTATCACCTGGATGCTTGTATAGGCGCCATGTATTATCACCCTCACCATCGTCCAAGATGTCGCCGGAAAATGGGAGGGCTCGTGGTGATATGGAAGCTTGTGGCTTCTGATATATGAATCCTGACCAAGCGCTAATATTCATCAATAATCTATCTTTGAAGACATCAAGGGCTATACACACGTGTGAAGAGTCAGTATCCCCCAAGCTCCCACTTCCTCTGCTTCTTGGGACTGATCCGAATTCTGCATTTCCATCAAGACTTCTACCGCAAGCCTTAGATGGGAGGTGGCAATAAGACCATGGCCGGAGCCAAACTCAGCCAAGAACATTATAACGTATGTTTGCACTGTGGTCATCTTCCGGTAGTCCACGGTCCTCATTAGGCCTCGCGACTCATCTACAAAACGGTCCCGCAGGGAGTCAACCGCGCCTTTCGTCAAATCGTCATCTGCGTCGATATCATATAGGAGGTGACACGACATAGCGCAGATGATACTCACAAGGGCATGAGAACAGTACACATCTGAGCAATTTCTAAAGCTAGACATGAACCGTCTTTCGTCCAGGATCATATGCACAGGATGTATCCACGTGAAGTATAGGATGATGAGATGTTCAATCAGCTGTGGGTCTCGAGTAACATTGGTCCAATAGCGAGGATCATGGTTTTCAACCAGATCTTTGTGATATTGTTCGATGGCTTGGCTAATCTTGTGCTCGGTGCTTGGAGACACAGGCGTGTTGCTCTCCCCAATCAATGGTCGACCCAGCGATTCTGCAATAGCTTGATGAGACTCGCCGCGCTTGAGTCGATTGATGATTTCATTGCCTTGTCCATCATTCTGAAGTGAGCGTATGATCTGCTCTATCCAGCTGTTCTTCTTCCCCAGCAATTCTGTTTCTTGCTCGAGATGTTCATTCCTACGCTGCAAACGTTGGATTTCGCGTATTATTTGTTCTTTCGCCGTTTTGGCATGCATCTCATAATAACAAGACTCTCGAACATTCCGGTGCACACATCGTCTACAGGCCGGCTTGACCCCATCACACTATATAAGCCTCAGCAAGTGGTGGACCCCGAGACCCATTCACGCGCCTTACCTTGGCTCTTGCTTTCTTGCAATTGGTACACGCATTAGGAGTGACTGAATCAGGGACCTTTCTCCTCCTGCCTGTTCCGCTGGAAGTGCCAGGCATGACTTGGCCAGATGTTGTGGACTCAAAGCCAGCGGCCTTAGATGGTGGTGATACCGACGTCTGAGATGATTCCTGCGGGTCCTCCATGATGCCTCTTAGATCTAGCGCGAGACCAAGGCAAGTCGCTATTCGATGGAAGTCGCCGGCGACCGATGAAAAGTCGCTGGCAATGGCAATGTATGTGTGAGATTGGAAAATGCTCAAGAATCCTTGATACGATCAATTTGCGATCAACTAAACGTGCGCCGCATGATATGAAGACATGGGTAAGTTATAGTCAATCCGACGGCAGTTTCCTGTCACGTTTTGAGGGTGATTACATGCACTTGGGATGATCCGAATTCCTCGTCGCTCCGAGCATTTGGGATGACGTTTTTTGGACGGGACTACGGTACAAGATCCGAGTGATAATAAGGCTACTCTATGAACAATTTCTGGTCTCGGGAGAATGACACATTCTGTTCGCTAATAGAATTATACCAGCACCTTTATAATTTGAAGGAATCGCACTAGAATGCTGATAAGTAACTTAACAACAGTCGGTGCGCTGAAACATAGGGCGAACCCCCCTGCACTCTAGGAGAGGCCTACTTTAATGAGTGTCAGATTTGGGGACTTTTTGGCGCATATCATTTCCATTATCGGAACACAAAATGGGTGTTCACGACTCAGAACTTCGATGCATCTGGAGGCTCCGTGGCGCGCGGAGGTAGTTCCTTCCACACTCTGACTGGTGGAAAGAAAAGACCCTGAAGCCCCCGATGCCTGCCTACCCCGTTGCGAACGCGTGAATGAGTGTGCTTCAACTTTGACTGACACTAAAGTAATTTGTCGCCGTGGTATGGGATAACGGGCTCTGCCGCAGAATTCTGCCGAGAGCTCCGTCGGAGATGTCAATATGCTTTATCCCGGAGACCGCAACCCTAGTAGTACGTAGATCCCCCTAGGTTTAGCGCTTACTTCAGACTTTTAAGATTAACTTTCGTAAATTACTAGAGAGCCGCCATCTTAGCATAGGCTTGTAAAGGGGCGGCGGGGCCTAGCTACTACCTTAGATCCTTTAATCCTAGCGGCTTTCTAATTTATACTAGAATATAAGATAATTCTATATCTTAAATCTACTAGAGTTTTATTAGTAGCTTTTAATACTAATATTAAATTAGATACTAACTAGATTACTAGATAGTATATCTAGTTATAAAGTCTTCCTATTAGGCTACTAAGCCTAATACGAGGAGTTATACGCTGAAATGAATAGGCGTATACGCTTATAAGAAGAGTATATCCTATAAGTAAGTAGTAAGTTATACTCTTAGGAGCTAACTTTCTAAGGTTTAACACTTATATTATTTAAACCTATAAAGGCTAATTTGCCTAGTAATTAAACCTTAGAAGGTTAGCTCCAAGGGTGTCACTTACCGCCCACTTATAGGATACCTTAGGCAGAATACCAGCCTTGTGAATTTACCCTACTTAGAATAGATTAACGCGGTAAGCGGCGGAAAGCAGCCGCGTCCGCAATGTCAAGGAGTGTGAAACACAGGCCGTCGCAGGGCAATTGTCAATCTGTGGAGGCATTAGAGTGCCTTACCATATGACTTTTGCAATACAGTTCAAGAGGCCATCTTTCAAGGCAGAGTTTGGAGTTTTGCGGACATCCAGCCTTTCCGCGCTACTTGAGAGGTCTCCATTTCCGTGAAAAACCCCCTATCTAATCGACGGGCGTGGAGCACACCTGTTGGGGGCCATTGTCCTCACTCCTGGACTATCGCTTTGACAGCAGCTGCCCCTGCTATAACTAGTACCGTGCGTGCCTCGAAACACTGGAGTTTTATTGAAAAGATTGGAGTAGATGTGAGAGCCTTGATCAAGAGTACGGTCGTTACCCGTCCATGAGATGTTGAGGGCGTGGTACTGAGCGGAATGTAGATTGACCGCTGCTTGCTTGCTGGTTCACGGGAGCCTACATCTCTAGCCCAAATCTGTTGCTCAGTATGGCTTCGGCGCCAAGCACACAATCACTGAAGGTACGTCATTCGATCGAGTCCTTGGGTACCATATGCTGACGCGGATTATCCATGTAGTGCGTTGTGACAGGAGATGGAGCTGTAGGAAAGGTCTGTATCAATGATGCCTGCAACGGTGCAAGCTTTCACCTGACTCGATGCCTCTAGACGTGTCTACTCATATCGTACACTACAAATGCTTTTCCCGGAGAATATATACCTACCGTGTAATAACGCTCGATGGACGCAGTCCAGTGCACTATGGCTGATACTGGATATAGATTTGACAATTATTCTGCGAGCGTGATGGTGGATGGGAAACCAATAAGTTTGGGGCTATGGGATACAGCTGGCCAGGAAGATTACGATCGTCTGCGACCGCTTTCATACCCTCAGACCGACGTTTTCCTTATATGCTTCTCCATCGTCAGTCCGCCATCTTTTGATAATGTCAAAGCAAAGTGGTTCCCAGAGATCGAGCATCACGCTCCGAACGTACCAATCATATTAGTCGGCACGAAGCTTGATCTGAGAGAAGACAAAGGAACCATGGATGGTTTGAGGTCGAAGCGGATGGAGCCAGTGTCATACGAGCAGGCGTTACAGGTGTCAAAAGAAATTCGAGCACATAAGTACCTCGAATGTTCCGCATTGACTCAACGGAATCTGAAGAGTGTTTTCGACGAGGCTATCCGGTAAGTTTGAGGGCTTTTGAAAGGTATACGATGCAAGTCGCTGATCTTCACTAGAGCTGTACTCAATCCAAGACCTGTCGGAAAACCCGAGAGAAAGAAGACCAAATGCATCATCTTGTGAGAGCCATATGGTAGCGATATATGATGTAATGCCAAGCATATGGCTAATATCCGGATTCATCATGTTCTAGGAGGATTTGCGCTTGGGTCCATAGCAGGGGCCTAGTATGCATTAGAAGACGGCGTCGTTACAACGGAGGTAACATTCTCTCATACCATCGAAGAACTTGGAATTGGGAACGTCTTCAGCAGGTTGGAAGGATATGGTGGGTCTGGCATGTCGTCGATGAATGTAGATATGACGACCGAGCTTAAGATCATTCCTAGCGTACCAAAGATGTCAGCAATTTCCGAAGAGGGTCTATAGCGTTGTTTGCATTACAGGCATACGGCACTGGAGTGCTTGGATTTCCTTGTGCGTCAAACACCCATCCTGCTCCGTCTGCTGGGATGGATGTCGCCGTGATCCTCAAAAGCTTCAGGCTTGGGTCCCTTCTTGAGCTTTATGTCCTCCTTCCCTTGGCGCGATCTCGCTTTGCCTTCTTCCACGGACTTCTTGTCCTCTACCTTCTTGCCCTGTTTCTCCTGCTCTAGAGCTTTACGCTTTCGCTGCTCGTTAAGTCTCTCATTCTTGTCTCGCAGCTTGCTTTTCCGGTCACTACTTTTACCACCACCGCCACCAACACTTTTGACATTAGTTTCAGCCAGGGCGTGAACACGTGATTGGACCCACGTTAGTTCAATATTGAGCTTCCTCACTGCCGAGATCCCATCGTCGAAGTCTGAGCCTTGAAAGATCTTCAGACAAGTCTTCATGCGGTCGTAACCTTCGAACTCCAGAAAGGCAAACCCCTTGGACTTCGTACCCTCCTTCTCCGTGCGGTGGCGGATCGACTTTGGCTGGACCTTCGCAAAGTGTTTTCTGATAGTGTCGTCCGTAGCTGTGTATGGCAGATTCCCTAGGATCAGATCCGTCAGAACCCAAACCCGAATCCTTCCAAGAAGAATGATGAACCTATGAAGACAATGAACCTCTGGACTCTGACGAGTGCTAAATTTTGATTCTCAGCAACGATATCAGTAGTGATTGGTATGGAATCTGTCTCATCGTTCTCTCCCGTAAAAATCCTGGGGCTCGTTGGTGTGGAGATATCTTGCTTGCTTTTTTTCTTTAGCGGCTCATCGGCGAGGCTTTCCTTGTCTTCGAGTTGAGAAGCTGTAACGTGTGGCTTATGAGGAGCGTCAGCGCCAAATTTGCGCTTTCGAGCTTCTCGTCTCTTTGTATCTGCTCCCATGGTTTCTCTTGGTGCGACTTCTCCGGGCGGTGAACTATGACGAAAGAGTCTGTTGAAGTCTAATTTTCGTAATTTCCGCAGATGTGGCGATCATATGTTACTGGAGAACGATTGTCAGTCTTGGTCTGACAGCTACTATTGGTAGAAATACTAGGTTTTTTCGGGTATCCTATCCCTTGGCGAGAAGTCATACCCACTCACGTCGGTGACAGAATAGTTCGGACACTAGGCCAGATGGAGAACCATACCAAAATTTATATGCGTATCTCCCAGTTACCCATTATTATGACTGTCTATCTGTTAAGGTAGCAATAGACTATGACAATTCTAGTATATATAGATTGACTACATCAGCAATCTCGCGCGGCCGCATATTGCAACAATTTGCGCATTATGCGCTCAGATCTGGTGAGCCCATGTACCTGCCCGGGAGTACGATTTGACACCGCATTTCGTGCAGCGCTGCCAAATGCGTATTTAGCAACTTTGTCAGGAACAAAGACGTGGATATGTTATGTGGTGGATAATAAATATTGATGATGATGTCTATCTACGTGGTTGCGGGCAAGGTATGTGCGTGCCAAGCAATCCATGCCAAGACTCAGTCACGTGACCGGAGTCGTACTGTGATAATATGCCTACTAAAATTAAAAAATGATAGCGATATAATAGTAATAGTATACCTATCTTAACTAATTAGAGTTATTACCTATATACTTATAATCCTACTTAGTACCTATATAGTAGCTATTAGATAATATTTTAACTATTCTGTATAAAGGTCTTAGCGAATCCGGAATAATTAGATATTAGATATTAGGTAAATGATTTTTAGTTAATTAGTAATATCTTTAGAAATATATAGATTTATACTACTATATTAAATATAGTTTAGTATTAAGGACTATCTATCTAAAGAATTAAATGAAAGAATATATATATATATAAATAGACTAATATAATTAGGCCTTTACTTATATTTATTCTTTAGCCTTTATAAGATTAATAAAGTAATTATAGTTATTATTATCCTTATATATCCTATTACTATTAGGAGTTACCTCTACTAGGAAAGTATATTACTTATTATTGTTAATAGAGATTTTAGGCGGAAATCTACCTTAAAAATCCTTATTATCTCTACCTTTTATTTATATTTATTATGAAGGACGATTATAAGGAGATTTATATTATTACTAGGATAACTAGTATTAATATTATTAATTTAATTAATGTAGGAGAGGTCTATTAGCTAATTACTATTAAATAGACGTCTTATTATTCATATACTTTAGAAATTAGGTAAGTAAGGTATAAGGTAGTAGTTTAGGTATATTACGTTATAAGTTAATATATAATTAGTTCTAAATAATATATAATTAATTATATACTAATATTATATATACTACTTTAGTATAGTGAAGTATTTATTAGATTTATACTTTAGGTATCTAAGTTTTTATATTACGGAGGCTATAGGATTAATTAATAAGGTATATTATAGCTATTATTATACGTATCTTAAAATAATTAATAAGAGTAATATATTATATATCTAGATTAGTAGTACTTAGTAATAATTTTTCTAGATCTAATAACTCTGCGGTATACTATATAAGAGCTCTACTATAAAAGTATTTAGGTATAATAGTAATAATATTAGTATAGGAGTAGGCTAAATACTTTAGCCGATTAATAAATAATATATCTTCTAATATTAATAATCTAAGTATTACTAGAAGAAGTCATCTTATTATTAATATACTTAGGATTAAAAAAATTAATATCTTCTATCCTTAGCTTCTTAATATTAATAATAGCGACGTTATTATAGTATTACTCCTACTACTAAAATTACTATAACTAATCTTCTTCCTTTTCACCTAATTTTAGTAGAGGAACTAAGGCTAAGTAACTAGGATACTTAATACTAAGAATTAGATTAAATTACTAGTAATATTAACTAAAATACTATTAGAGTTTTAAATCTAGTATACCTAAAAATAGCGTTATAAGATTACTAACTTAATTATTAGAGAAGCTAGGAATATAAGATATACCTTAGCTAATATATTAAGTACTAGAGATAAGTTCTCCGCCTATTTCTCTACTACCTTCTCCGCTTACGTCTACCTATCCTAATATAGACGCCGGCGGGCTTTCTTCCTCTACTATAGCCTATCATTCTTTAGCTTTCTTTAGTATAGCGACCGGCCTAGTAAAAGGATTACTTATTAATAAAGAGTACCTACTATAACTAAGTACTAGGGGATTCACTCTTATAAGAGTTTTCTACTATTCTTACAGCGACAGTCTTATATATAGAGGCGTTAAAATAATAGTAAGCGGAAGCGACTAAGGATAAGTAGTACTATATATAGGTATTACTACTATTTATTAAAAATAATGACGTAGATATATTATATAGTAGATAATAATATTAATAATAATATCTATCTACCTAGTTACAGGCAAGGTATATGCGTGCTAAGCAATCATGCTAAGACTCGTCACGTGACCGAGTTATACCGTGATATAATCCTATAGTAATTACCCCTAATAGAAAAGATATAGCTACGTACTTATAGTTAATATTACAACTACCTTTCCTCTCTTACTAGCTGGAAAGATATAGGATAGTATAGAATATAGGCCTTCCTAGCTATCCTATGGGAGGGGACGGGTTTAGGGGTTTTAGTCCCATCCCGTTATAGGATAGTATAGGTTTTCGTAGGATAATCCCACGGGATAGGATATTCGTGGGACTACTTTATAGGATAGGATATTCGTGGGATACCCTATAATTAGTAAGCATATGACGTAGTTTTTTATAAAAAAAAATTCTAGAAATTTTCACTATATAAATAGTTATAACTAAAAAGGTATTATTTACCTTTCTAGTCATCTTTCTAGTTACTATTCCTCCAGTCTTAAATATATCCCTAGGTATAAAATATAAATAAAATATAATAATATATAAGATATCTAATCATATGTATTAATTTTAGCCTAGTACCTTAATAGACTAGTAGGATATTTTAAGAAATACCTTATTATTTACCTTTCTAGTCACCTTTCTAGTTACTATTCTCTAGTCCTGAATATATCCCTAGGTATATTTTTTTAAAAAACTATAGTATTTTAGATCCTTATTAATAATATTTATTTATTATAGCCTAATACCTTTATAGACTAGTAAGATATCTTAGGAACTACCTTAATTTTTACCTTTCTAGTTACCTTTCTAGTTATAACTTTCTACGTAGTTAAGATTTCTCGAATATTTTTTTATAGAAAATTACGTTATATGCTTACTAATTATAGGATATCCTATGAATATCCTATCCTATAAAGTGGTCCCACGGATATCCTATCCCACTTAATTATCCTATCCTATACCTGTCCTACACTATTACAAAGATATAGGATTAGACCCTTATTTACCTATACTATACTACAGTCCTATACCATCCTATGTGGGATATCCTATATCTTTCCGGCTAGTATCCTCTCTTATAAGTCTTATAAGTAATATATTAGTAGGCCTTTTATATTAATAATTTTAATAATATTTATCTTCCTCCCTTATAATATTTATTTAATATAGCTTTCTAGTTATCTTATTTAATAGAATCTCTCTCTATTAGTCTTAGTATATAAATAGGTTTTCCTATAAATACTTATCTAAGTATTTAAAGTCTAGATAATTATTATTAAGAAATAGCGCTTATCCCTATCTTTTATAATAAAAATAAGAAATCTCCCTATTCCGCCTTTATATAATATACTTTACGTAGATTAGTTAATTAACTATTAGGGTTAATTAAATCTTTGTTAAGCTTAATTAAATCTTTATTAGGCTTATTTAGAGATTTATCTTATCCTTTATAGAACTTAAGTTACCTAAGGATCTATTAGTCCTAGCTAGGGAGTAGGTTATATATTTAAGATTAGGATTAATAAAGTATATCTTTAATACTTAATAGTTAAAATATAGTACCCTATCTTAATAGCTTTATCTATTATAAATATTATAATATTAGGCGTACTTCTAGAAGTTAAGGGGAAGTATTTATTAAAGTTATTAAGAATTATTAATTATAAGTTATTATATAATTAGTAGGTTCAAATACTAGAGCCGCTTATAATTATATTATACTCCTCTTAAAGGATAATTATTTATATATTATATAATTAATAGGTTTAAATATTAAAGCCGCTTGTAACTATATTATACTCCTCTTAAAGGATAGTTATTTATATATTATAATATTCTACTTAGAAACTATTAATATTAATTCTCTAAATAGTATTTAATTATATTTGTATAATAGTATTTTCATTATTAAGAAAGTTTATTATAACTTTACTAATTCTTTACCTTATTTATTTACTATTTATAGGATTCCTAAATAGGTACCTCCTAGGAGTAGTATAATTTATTTAGTACTAGTCTTAATTATTATAATATTATTAATATTTATCTTATTAATAGGATTCCTATAGGGATTATAAATTAAAAGAATTACTTAATTATATATATCTTATCCCTAATAAGGAAGTAATATATTTATAGGCTATTAGATAGCAATTTAGAAAGAGGACTTAAGAATTTAAATATTAAATATATTAAAATTAGGATTTTATTCTTAATAAGAAAGTAGTATACTTATAAGCTATCAAATAGGAATTTAGGAAATAGACTTAGGAATTTAAATAGGAGAAATAAATTTAATAATAAATACCTTAAAATTAGGATATAGATTATCCTTATTAATTTATAACTTAAGGAGTTAAATAATAGACGCCTTATATTCTTACCTCTTAAAATTAAGAGTAGGTAATACTATTTTTATATTAAATAAAAGTAATATCTTTATATAAAGTATTATTATACCTCTACTTATCCTTTTCCTCTTCTAGGTATCCTCTTATAACTTAACCTTATATTTAATAGTAGTATTAAACTTAATAGGTACTAACTTTATATATATTATCTTATCCTTAACTTTTATTATTATAATTATAATATTAAGCTTAATAGATATTAACTTAATATATATTATTTTATTTTTAACTTTAATTTCCTTACTTATTTTAATATTAAAATTATACTCTCCTTAATTTATATATTCTTTATTAATATTAATATTATATAAGGTTTTTATTTCCTTTCTTACTATAATATATTAATTATTTAATATTAGAGAGCTCTACGTTTATCCTTTCCTATCTATATATCTATTAATAGCTAAATATTATTTTATAATATTTTAATATAAAAGTAATTTTTATTATATATCCTTTCTAAATATATCCCGCTATTAATCCTTTATTAATAAAAATTAAGGATTACCTAATAATATAAACCCCTATTATAATCTTAAATACCTTTATTATAATAGTAGTCTAGGCTAATAAAAGATCTAAGTATATAAGAGGTTATATATTTTAATTTTAAGGATTAAATTTTTTTATAAGCTTATATAAAAAAGTCTTAGTTTAGATACCTTATTAAATTCTCTTTTATTTATATTATTTTATTACCTTACCTTTCTAATAATTCTCCTACTCTTCTTTAATATCTTCTTAGAAATATAAAATATATTCTTATAATAATATTTTATAAATTATTATAATATTATTATAAAGTTAATAGAGGGAAGATTAATAATAATTTTAATATATATTTTAGAAGTAAAAATAATATTTATATAATATTATATCTTTTTAATAATACCTAGCTAGTAATTCCTAATATCTATTTAAGCTATTAAAGGCCCTTAATAGGTAAGCTTTAATTCCCTTAATTACTTTATTTAATATTATTAGCTTAATATAATAAAATTATTACTCTCCTTTAAATTTTTAAAATTCTCTTATTAATCTCTTTTTATATTTTAAGTTATATTTAATAATTAACTCTTTTATATTATTTAGATCCTTAATATTATATTAGGTATTATAAGTTAGTCCTTATATTTTCTATTTTATTAGATATTTTATTAATAGTTTTTATATATAACCTTTTAACTTTATTATTTATTAATTAAGAGGCCTCTTTATTTTATAATAATTATAAGTTCCTTTTTTATTATTATTTATAATTATATCTTAACCTTCTTAATATAGTCTTTAATATAAATCTTCTTTAATAGGTTTAAGCTCTAATATAATAATTAATATAATAAGATATATAACCTAGAGCTTAGGAATATTAAGCTTATAAGTTAGATTTCTATATTTTATAAGTATCTTATAAAGACCTACTTTTTAATTAGATAATTTCAAGTTATTAAGTCTTAATAAATAATATCCTTTATATAATTTAATAAAAGCGGAATTATCCTCTTCTATAATAAGGGGCTTATATTTAAAGTTATATTATATTTTAATATTTATTATTATAGAAGTAAATATATCTATTACCTTTTAATAGTTCTTATTCCTATTATTTATAATATTTATCTAATTTTATATTATATTATTATTAAAAGAAATTCCTTTATTTAACTTTATTTTATATAATATCTTATTAAGGGCTTTCCTTATTAAGGTATTTATTAAGTTATTAAGGGTACCCCTTAAGATTATAAAAAAATTATCTTATAATTTATTAAGAAAATAAGTAATATAATATCTTAATATAATTTTAATTATTTAATTTATATACTTTAATTATCTATTAAATTATAAGTAATAAGTTATAAAGACTATAAGTTCTATTCTTAAAGCCTTAAAGATAGCTTTCTAAAAAATAGATAAAAACTTTAGATCTCTATTAAAAATAATTATTTAAAGTATATCCTAATTAATTAAAATATATAAAAGTTTAATTACTTAATCTTTAATACCTTAAATATCTTTACTTATAATTATTATAACTCTTTTAAAGAACTTATTAATAATAGATATAATTATATTATACCTATTTTTAAGTACTAATAATATTAATATAAAATTAATTATAGTTATATAAAATATTAAAGTAGGAGTTACAATTTATATATTTAAT
>JAABUK010000211.1_pt1 | contig 138330 bp, 133 predicted proteins | sample 5559141 | NCBI WGS metagenome assembly JAABUK01 (sample SAMN10711869, study PRJNA513367) | rock metagenome | isolation source: Antarctica rocks | place: Antarctica: Victoria Land, Pudding Butte nord | collected 2016-01-03
TATAAGTTTAATAATATTACTACTACTATTAATAACTTTATTAGAGGTAATAAGAAGATAAGAAAGAGGATAATAAAGAGAAATAATAATAATAGGATTACAAATTATATTTATACCTATATAATAGGAGTAATGAATAGACCTTATAAAGGTAGTAATATAAATAAGGCTATTAAAAGACTTAACTATTATTAATAATAAAGAAGGATATATATAGATTCTTCTATTAATTCTAAGTATAATAAAGATAATAGTAATAATATAGAATAATTGTAAGGATAAAATATATAAGAAGAGGAGGGGGAGTATTAAAGGAGGTACTAGCTTAAATTTATTAAAAATTATAATAGAAACTATTATAATATAGTATATACGCTGAAATAACTACTAGAATTATAAGGTATAATAGAAGCGGCGGGGGAGATAATATTATTAAACTTAATATTATTAATTTTTATAAGAAAGAAGTTATAAATAAATATTATAATATCTCTTTATATACTTAATAAAGGCTTAATACCTTCTACTTATTATTTATATTAAAATATTAACCTCCTTATAATACCTTAATAGGAATAATATAACTTAATATATATCTATATTAAGATAATAAGTAGATCTTACTTATAAGGCTTAAATATAAGCTTATTATTTATTATAAAATACTAGCCTCTAAATATTAAACTTATTAATAATAATAATACTCTTAAGCGTAATAATAGTAATTCTATAAATTACTATTAATATAGTAGTTATAAACCTTATATAATAGTTATATAAGTTCCCTATTAATAAAGATAATAATTAAACCTTATTTATTATAAAGCTTTATTATAAGTTAAGGAATATACTTTAAGGTAATATAAATATTATATTAAGGTATTATAAGAGGTCTACTTATCTTACTTACTTTATAAATAACTTAAATACTCTTTAAAGTACTCTTAAGGCCTAAGAGCTTAAAAGGAGGGATAATTATAAAGACTAATTAATAGTATAGCGCTTAAGCTATATTATAGTACTATAATAGTATAGCGCTACCCCTTTTCCTAGTATATAGATAAGGGAATCCCTAGAGAAAGAGAAGCTAGTAATTAATCTTAGGACTTATAAAATAGAGAGTTTAGTATATATATTATCTAAGCTACTTAGTAGCTACGTTATTATATATTACCCTTATATCTACTCTTTAAAAGTTCTAATAATATCTAAGAATATAAAAGATTCTAGCTATATTTAACTTCTAAGACTTATTCTTTAATAATAAATTTAGAATTTTTAAAAAAATAGACTATAACCTAAATATAAAGGAATAGTAGCTCTAGACAAGATTTACCATCCAGAAGTGCGGATCCGTCATCCGTGGGGCTGAGTACCTATGCCAAGGATTCTTAGATAATTTGCATATCCCAATTGCAAGCATTCGTAGCCTCAGGTGCTATAACATGCGGCGGTTTTCCGCGTTTGTCAACTCGTTTCATTCCCAGGCTTTCACTGTCGCGCCGTTGAACAACCGAAAAAATGGCAGCCTCCTATTCCAGACCCATGACCATGATCGGCCTCCTTCTACTGGCTCATGCGTAAACAATTCCCTCCTGCAAAGCAACTCTACGGGTAAATTTCCCTGGACAGGTTGCTAACCATTCTTTGATTTCGCAGATGTTACTCCGCCTACGAGCATTCATCTCTCCCCACCATAGCCCCCCAGTCGTCCACCCTTGGCTCCACAGCATCGTTGCCACCAAATGCGGCAGCTAGCCTTCCCCTTGACATCTCCTTAGAGACCATCATATCCGTCGCCTTCATTTGCACCGGTCTGGTACTGGGAGCCGAGGAGCTGAAACCGATCGCCTGGAGGGTATGGGCTGGGAAGGCGGAGCGAGAAAGTGGAGGGGGTGGGCCATTTCAGGGACTGGAGGAAAGGCTGGGGTTTGTGGATATCAGGGTATGTTTTGCCAAATTTCATTTGATCGTGAATGATTGGGAGGGCGGCTACGTATTGACGTACTTATGATCTAATCGGCTGACTATGGGCGTTGCTATATAGGCCAAGAGGAAGGAGTTTGCGGATTGGGTCAGGGACCAAGACACTGATTCAAAGAGATGATTGATGTTTCAATGATGGTTCCGAGCATGTCTTTCTCAAAGGGTTTCGCTCATGTGCCGATTGGAGTGAAAGCTACCGTACTCTGTCTGGATACCCTCATACTCCGGCAACTTCATCCCCCTTCGCCTTTCCGAGCAATGCGCTCCAAGCATCAAGATTTACTCCCAGGGTAACGTGACTGCGCTCCGTACCCGGGCTCGTGCTAGTAATGGATGGAGTGGTCCTGTGTACGCTGATGATAGGATTCCAGGACCGTCCTACCCATTGGTTTCATAGATGCAGGACATTTGAACGGAGAACGTACTTCTCGCTCAATTATTGCATCGAAGGAACGGGACAGGTATCTAGAAGGCTGCTGCGAGTCGATGCTTTGTTAACCTTGCATATCTCTTGGGACTAGAGTTGAAGGACATACTGTACTGGCGTACGACCCTCCCGGAGCTTGTAGCTGTCCAGCCACATCCCACTTCCTGGGCTTTGGCCAATCTCTTCGTCCTAGCAAACCTCCCAACATCTGGACTTCTTATTCGATTCCATCGCTTGCCCCTTATAACACGCATGCCGCCCTTCCCTTTTCCTTATATGTGCTTCACTCCTCCCACAACATTGCCCCGAACCTTTGCCCAGTCGATCTCACCATCCATTTGTTCATCCAGTAGCCCACAAATAGCCACGTTCTCCCCACGGATTAGATAAAGCCCATGAGGAACCTCTTCGCTTTCTTCGGGATCATCGTGAGGGCGTATGACGCGTTCGATGGTGTCTTGGAGAACGAGATTGGTCAATTGATCGCAGGATAGGAGGGTGCCTACGAGGGTTCGACCGTCGGCGGTGAGGACGAGAACCTTCTCTGGTGAACACAACGTTAGTGTAAGATCTCAAGGGTAACGTAGTGAAATCCTTACTATTGACATAAGGCTGGAGCGACATGTCCCTTCGACAAACTCTGCGAAGGGTCGAGGTACGTTGCGGCTGCAAATTTGCGTGAAAGGCCCCTCGGGCGGTGAAGTTGACGGGCCCTGCGTCCAGCAAGAAGCCTTGGCGTAGTTCTAGCCCTCAGCCTCCACATCTGTTTTTCTGCTATCAAGTGAACGTGCATCACTGCTATGCGACCTTCAGTACGACTTTTGCAGCACACAGCTCGCATCACATTATTCACAAGGCAGCATTGCTCACTCTGCGACAACGCAAAGTCAGTGCTTACGAGTCTGGGCAAGAAGAGAAGCTTTGATTATCATGAGATAGACGTGATGCGTCCTGGTCAGGAGCAATGGAAGCTTGCCTACGAGTTCGATGTTCCCGTAGTAAGTACACCTGACTCCACAATGAGAAAGCGCCACTTGTCAATGAACAACAAGGTCCACGTTCAGCGAGTCTTCCACACCTATTCCAAGCCGGACATCGCCACGGAAGCTCGCAAGCTCATGCATCGCATTACCGAGGGACAAGTTGAAGGGCTTATTGATGAAGCCGAGGGACACTTATAACTTTCCAAACCTCTATTAAGGCCATCGTGCCGCTCTCGTCTGTAGCGGCTATGCTATCGACCTGCCATCTTGGAGATTCCCGACACTGCTCCCTTGCCTATGTTCAATGCTGAGTGCACATAGGAGCCTCTGGCGGCCGTTAGTGAGGAGGTCATATGTGCTGGAAGTGCGACTGCATCTGTCATAACAGATACCTGGAAGTGAATGTAGGATTAGCGCTTGCTTTTCATCGCTGCCAGCTTGAGAAAGCTACACACCATGTTGAAGCCTTGATCGGCAAATTCGCGGGCTTGGTCCCCAGAGGTAGAATAGATACCGGTGTACTTTCCGTTTGCCTTGGCAGCTCGCTGGATCTTGGCGATGGCTTCTTTTAGCTCATCGTGTATGGTGCCAGTCAGGATAGGATGTCCAATGTTGTTTCCGAGATCGAAAGGTCCCACAAACAGGACGTCTATCCCTGGGACTTTGGCTATGGCATCGACCTATGATCCCAATGGATCAGCATCCTCACACCAAAGCCTTGATCGGATAGGATACGCACACTCTCCAAAGCATCCTTTGTCTCTATCTGTACAATGGTCACCAGAGAATCATTTGCCTGTTGTAAGTACTCGGTCTGGCTTAGCCCTCCAAACTTCTCCATTGGAAACGGCGATCCAAAGCCTCTGGTGCCCATTGGTGGGAATTTGGCAGATTGAACGAGCTTCTTGGCATCATCGGCAGTGTATAAAAGGGGGACGATGATTCCGTGCGCTGGCTAAGGTCAGCCGGAGCGGCATTGAAGCGAGGCATGCGGCCTTTCGCGGACTATCACCGACCTCCCGCATCCAAGGCACCTGTATCAGAATGGGTCGTCAGCTCATACTTATCCTACATCTGGATGCTTGGGAGCAGCCACGCTTCACCATCCAGCCTTCATTGGCCGCAATCCTTACGATTGGGCTGACTCCGCAAGCTGCAATCGCGGCAACAGCCTCATGCATGGCGCTGTCATCGATGTTGCCATGTTCTGTATCCACCAACACCCACTGTCCCACTCCAGAGTCAGCACTCATTGATCGAAAATCAGAACAGAAACCATAAAGTTTTCTGGCGATCCCACGATTCCAGGAACAAGATTATCTGGGAGGTTATGACTCGGTAAGATGTCATACGTCGAAACCACACCTTGCTATGCTCCTCGATACATTGCTTCCCGGCAGCATCTGCCAGGCACCAAAGGTAAGGCTGGAGCCAGTCCTGAGGGCCTTCTGGAGTCGATTGGCTGCCTGCATGGTGTGCAAGCTGTTGCGCACAATTGGTTACTGACAATTGACCTTTGGATATAGCTCTAATGAGATCAACGAGAGGGTCGTTGTTCGGGAGTTCATATACACGAACGTTGACGTGGGTAAGTTATGCCGCAACACCCCGCAATTTGAGATCTAGATAAGTGTCACCCCGCAATCCTGGCCCGGAGAAAGCTCCTCTCATATCAGCAATCATCTGCGCTCTACTCTTGGTTGCAGCCGAAAACCTTAACCTTTTAGACAAGCCTCTCGACTTTATGTATCCAAATTCTGTGAACTATCGACGTTTCACGCAAGCTCAGAGAATGCGCCAATCCTAATCGTAAGGGGGACAATCTCAAACATGTCAATGACCGTTTGACGCGGTTTTTTGAACCGAATAACCCGTGCTAGAACCCAGCCCTTAGTGCTCTCTGCTTACAGCGTGGAACCTAACTCAAGACTCGCCCGTCGGCCAACGCTGCTTCTGTTCTGGGTCGGGCCTATGAATATCCAAAGAATACTCCGGCGGATCTGAAGCTTCCCAATAATCTCTCTCAACCAGAGTTGGAGCAATGGAGTCCGTGTCTCGCCAACTTTTGCTGTTCATGGCAGGAGTCGTCCTCTGCCTCCGGATTGGTGGTGGTGGTTTGAATGTTTCAGACCGACGTAAAGATTCGGAACGGCGCCACCTCTCTTCCTCAGCAGCATCTGCTGTGAGACTCCTCCGCGCCGAAACATTGCTCAGCAATCGTTGCCTTTCCTCTTCAATCGGGTCAAGAAGTCGAGCTTTCGCCTTATACGGTGTTGCGTGTGAGGCTCGTGAGGCAGGATCCACTATGTTGTCATCTGAGGAATGTTCATACATGGAGTGTGAGCGAGCGAGTAGGTGTCGCAAATCATAGTCTCGTCGTGCTGTCGCTCGATTATTCTCACTAGGTAGACGCCGATCGCACCAAAGGCACACACGTCCTGCAAAGCCACCCTCTTTCGTCTTTGAGCAGCCCTCGCCATGGCATTGATTGAGGTTCTCTTCTGCATGGTACTTTTGCTTCGTCTTACATTCAATACACAGGTGCCCGTCTTTGGCAGTACAAATGCACAAGCGCTCCCCAGGGAGGTTGTAGCAGTCTGGGCAAAGAGAACGTGTCCGGTTTGAGAAGGTCCTTTCGTCCCATTTTCCAAACGAGGACTTGAAAATACAAGCTTCGCAGACTGGCATGGAGCACACACGGCAACTTCGGATACTCTCACCTCGCACATGGTGAGGTCCGGAGCAAAGCCAAAGCATTTTCGATTTGCAACTCTTCCAGTGTGGTGTATTGTGCTGGCCAAGATAAAGTAGGGATCGTGACTGTGCGGATGAAAGAAAGCCGTGATTGAGTTGGTCTCTGATCAGTTGAAAAATTCGCCGAGCGGCAAGTTGTGAATTAGACTCTCCTCGACTGGTTCAATAAGTCTCATATTCAGTAGACAAATTACAATGAGAATGTTAAACCAGGCTGCGCTGTGAAGATTGAGGTCAGCAACGGTTTTTGAAGGCTGTCGCCTCACTTGCCCGAGAGGCAGAGACACCACAGCCGCAGTGGCTTGGCGATCTTAGTCACTTCGGACACTTCCTCCCTTGCTCTGTCATTTGAGTTTCTTTACAGTTTGGCAGCCAAGAGTGCTCAAACAATACAATCAGCGTGCTTCTCAGGCCAGCAAGTTCTTGTAGGAGGCCGCAATTCCCAAGATGTTAGAAACATCCCGCCTCAAAGACCAGATCTTCCGTCTGTCCAGGCAGGATTACGGAAGAGCAGGGTAACTGGGGGAGGCAGATGTTTTCGAATGATATCATGATCCAGTCTCGAAAACCAAACTTCCACTCTACAGGAGCCTCCTTCAACGGTGTGAGATACGCCTTAAATCGTCCACTTTTCCAGCCAGCTACAAAGAAAGATTGGCCGTAACTTGCCGACAGCTCATGAATGCCGATGTCGGTATGATGACTGCCTTACAGCTCTGGGAACTGGGTGGGTAGTGTCTGTCACAACCTCCCCAATGGTCAGAGATCTGTGGATTGCATGGCGCAATGGATTTCTCCCAAATATACATCCCCATTCCATGTTCTCAAACTCAACCGTCCTGGAACGCAGCGTGGCTTCTCATTGTTTACGCAGTCGGGTTCAAAAGTGGTTATTGCTTATCTACGCCTAGTCCCAATGGAAGATGTGCATGCAAAAGTTGTTTTGGTGCGGCCGGTGCAACATTCACTGCCATCGGCCTCAGTGACGAGGTTCGGCTTAGTGGTGGTGAAAACCTGCCACTCGACCTTGATTCCGCGACAACTCTGTTCCAAATTGTCCAAATCAAACCTGATAGTCCAGTGAACATCGCCGCCAATCGGACTTTTTGGCCCTTACTCCTTGAGGACGCCATAGTCGATAGAATTGTTACCATAGGGCATGCTGGTGTCGGTGCCTTAAGAGCCAGCGTAGATAGTAGAAAGGCCCGTCCGGGTCAAAGGGACATTCAAGGACCACAGGCGTACCTTATTGGATTTTGACCAGTGTAGTGCTAGTTGCAGTATCAGACCGTTGCTTGGTCAAGTCCCGAAGCCGATTCCCGCAAGATCGTTGTTGTTGAAATGAGAGATGCTCAATGAAGTGTCAGTTTGTTTATGCGGACGAGCACAGTTTTGCCAGGCCTAAGGCCATCTTACGGATTGTCAGCCTATTTCCAGGGCCAGATGTACTTCTGTTTGGCATATTGACTACGTTTGGAACGGTGAAGCAGCTTCAGATCGTGCTTATCAATCGTCCATTGGTAGGTCGAGCATCGAAGTATCGGACACTATCTCCTCGCAGGATCCAGGCTACGTTGTCGTCTGTTGTGGCCAGGAAGGTGCTTAAAGATAACGGCTGTTTACCAGAAACGCCCTTCTAATGTTAAGCCTCCGTTCCTGGCAAGGGACGATTGGTTTGGTTAACGGGGATATGCTAAAGAGCACTCCGTCGAAGAGGAGGACATTAGAATTTTCCAGATCAATATCAAAAAGTGGGCTCAAGAATCCAAAAATGGATGGGGCCACCTACAGTTGATACACCGGCTTCTGTTGCATTCCAAGCAGTCCCAAGCAAGGTACTCCGATCCGCGATGAAAGACCCACGAAAACCAGCCTGACATTCATACGTCTCATTGCCGGGAGTCACCAGGCCGAAATGGGGACAGACATTCAAAATCTTGTTGTAGGATAAGTTAAGGAATGCTACAGTGCCGAAATATCACCCATCATTCATACCTACGGAGTTGACACCGGTCCAATATGTTGGAATCAAACTACACCTTGGAAGAAGCAACACGAATTTTTGCGGATGAAGCGATCGATGTTGGCAAATTCTAGACGAGCTGCCCCATAACGATCATGATAATGGGCCCAAGAACTTGATCGTTGAGGAAGATGTCAAGAGTCGACCAGGAGCCAGCGGCTAACCATTCGTTATGATTTGCAATACCAGAGGGTTGAGTGGGGACGATCTGTATGCTTGGTACACCCAGCTAACACTACTAGTAGGTTTAATATTTAATTATGGTTGTTTCTGTGAGGATTAGGCCACATCATAATGAGGTGACAAATTCATGGGTACGGTCTGCGGCTGCACGCTTGGGCGTCTGCAGTAAAGACAGGGCCATAGCTCAAAGCAACGCAGCCTAGTAAGCCGTGGCGAACGAAGCGAACATGACCAATGATGTACGTGAGAGGTAATTGAGGCGATTACAAGATTGCCGCATTGAAGTCGTCGTATCAATACGCATCTCAAGGGTGGTAACTGTGCGAGATAGCCTACATATGCATTGGCCCTCGTTGTAATGCCTTCTCTCCTGAATACCTGCAGATACGTTATTTCTTCCAAGTATTTCCTGTACTCATGTAGGGAACCTCTACGGATCGCGCCAGTTGGAAATGTACCACCAAGTGAAAGAATGACTGCCATCGAGACAAGGCTGAGACGCAACGTCCCTGGGAGGTAAGGCTTATGATTGCGAGAGATCTCCCAGATGCATTGCAAATTATAGTGGGGATGCTCCGTGATTTGATTCCTGTTTTCCCGCGAATTCATACGCTGTACCTCTTGTGCACAAGTTTAAGCAGGCTTAGCAATGAATAGGAAGATAGGTGGTTTTGCAGAATATCAGGGTTGTAAGCTTAGAAGCAAACAGCATGAGATGAAAGCGCCACTTCTTCATAATCAAGCAAGGTCTTCATACTTTCGTTTCGTTAACGTAAAAGCTTGCGGATTTCGCGGAGCTCGCAGCAATGACCGCAGAAGATCGCCTTCGCAACGAGTTTTACTGTACCCAGACAGCACCTCCATGACACAGCTCCCAGAGATACGTAACCAGTGACGGTTAATCGACAACCAAAGACAGAACAGACTCACTGGTCACCTTGGCTCTCGTGGCTCTCTACTTCTTCAAGGTAAGTTCAGCTCTCTCATGTAATTGTGAAGTGCGAAACCATAGGCTTGTACTACTTATCTTTCAAACAACAGTCGTACGCACCAGTACATCCCCTGAAGCCTGTGGACGGTAAGCACCGAGAAGCCGCTTTTGTCAATGGCCGACTATCAAATTTGTAAGTATGAGCCAGCGGCGAAACCTCGGCACCTCGGGTACTTCGTCCTTGGCATTCCCGCGGCTAAAGTAGTCTGCATGTCACCTTTACTTAGGTAGTTCGTCAGAGTTGCTTTCAATTGCTCATCAATTGCCCTAGGCATGGCTCAAAAGTGCGTGCACAAAGGCTGCGGCAAGAATTTCACAGACCCTGAAGAGGATTGCCATTATCATCCAGGGCCACCGGAATTTCATGAAGGCCAAAAAGGTGTCTGGACGCCCGTCATGGCATACTTCAACCAAGCATTGGCTGACTCCACGCTACAGGCTGGAAATGCTGCAAGCCGCGCTTCTTGACCTTCGATGAGTTCCTTTTGATCCCACCATGCACAACTGGCAAGCACTCAACCGTCGATGATACCCCGAAGGCAGACCCTCCATCGCCATCTGATGCGCCCGAAGATGTGCCTCCACCTCCAGAAGCCATAGCGACCAAAGGTGCTGTCCAGGAATCGCCAACACCGCGAGCTCCCCAAGCAGCTCCTGCACCCGATCCGTCTCCTGTCTCGCCAGAGTCAGATTCGGATGACCCTTCGACACCGGTACCTCCGAATATCACTTGCCGGCGACGGGGTTGTAACGTAACATCGACCGACAAATCGAAATCTTCACGGGATGAAGAGCAATGTGTCTATCATCCTGGTCAAGCGCTGTTTCACGAAGGCAGTAAAGGTTGGACTTGTTGCAAACGGCGGGTTCTTGAGTTTGACGAATTTATGAAGATTGAGGGCTGCAAAACAAAAACGAAGCATTTGTTTGTGGGGAGCCATGGAGACTCGGGTCGAGAAGAAGCTGTGTCAGCGGTCAGGTAGGTCGAAGTGTCTTGAGATGAAAACTCCACGCCAACTCTGACGAATGTGGATTGCAGACACGATTTCTATCAGACACCAAATAGCGTCATCGCTAGTCTATTTCTCAAAAAGATCGATAAAGAGCGGGCGAAGGTAAACTTCAACTCTAAGACCACAGTGACTTTGGATCTACCAACAGCAGACAGCAAAAGATACAAGACCGAGATACCGCTCTACGGCGGTATCGATACGACATTGTCGAAGTACAAGATAATGGGCACGAAATTGGAGCTGACTCTTGTCAAATCGGAGGAATCGAGCTGGCCTACACTTAGAAGTGATGAGCAGAAGACGAGTGAAATTATTCAAGTTGGGAGAGCTGGCAAAGCATGAGTTACAAAGCATGAAACCGAATTGACTAAATACCTAGCTACTATCGACTATTGAAGCTTGTTATTCCATCCAGAAACTTCCTTAAGACATGGAATTTGGAGATTACTTCCTCCAACCTAACCGTAGAACGCCGGGCGAGCGCCCTGTCTCTGCGAAAATCGCTTGCTCGAGTCCTAAGCACGGCTTTCCCAAGGTCACCGACACACCTGAAATTCGGAGGCTTGCATGCTGAACGACAACATGCCCGCGACGGGAGTCTGCTCTTACTTCCACTGCAAGATCTACGCTCTCTCTTCTGGCCTTTGTTTCTCCTCTGGTACTGCCATCATGCCATGGTTGTGATCCATATGAGTCTGACCGATTTTTCAAAAGTTGACCAGGTCTCGGCCTAGAACGAGGATGCAACAATTCAACCTCATTCCATCCCCTCCATCAGCTCTGGACTGTCCAAAACTAGGCCCCTACTTCCGGCCCATTCCCGCAGCGCTTCCCATTCTACGCTATCTTCTTCACCTCTCATGCTTATGGCCTTGAATCCCCAAGCACCAGCCACTCGATCAACAAGCGCCCGTTCGTCTTCCCTCAGCCATCGTTCTGTCAAAGGGGTTCCCTTCTGCCAAGTGATACGGTCCATCTGATCGTTGGAAGTTGTGACGGCCACGAACCCAATCATTGCTGTGAAGCCTACATATGCCACGATTCCTACGCATAACATTTGTGTAGCCGTCTGATTATCCATACTATGCTGCAATTGGGCCAATTGAGACGCCAGGACATACGCTGCAGCTGGTGCTAACGCTAGTCCTGTGGCTGGGAAGAGTGCTTTGCGAAACAGCTTGTTCCTCTTGTAAGCAGGTGCAGTGACGGTAGTGTCTATGATGCTGAGGCAAAGGGGAAGGTCCTTAATTTCAATGGCGGCAGTTAGGGCGCTATGCGCAAGGATGAGAGGGACTGCGGAGGAGAGACTCTTTGGATTTGCATTCTCATATTTGACTGGTGACGTCCCAGGCTGAGGCATCGCCTTAGACGCATAAAGATCGAAAACTTCGGGGAATGACTCGGGACGACCAAGAATGCACTGCGTCATAACATAAGTAGAGAGTAGCATAGGCGTGATAAAAACCTTGGGGTCGACCATGATTCTGTAGGCTGTCATGGAAAGCTTGTCCGCTACGGCACTTCGCATGGATGTCGCTCGAAGTATCTGCTGGGGAGGCTGCTTTACGGATTTCCTTGACTCTTCCTCCAGATGCAATAGATTGGAGGTTGGGCTTTTTTCGGGCCTCGAGGGTGCCCGTGAACGTTCGGATGGCTCAGCCAAACTCCTTGCAAGGTTTTCGCAGATCTTGAGCGAGCTTTGAACAGCATTTTCTTCTGGCACCTCCGCGGTTTGTATTACGCTGCTTGCTTTTCCCAGCTCCTCGGCAAGCACCTGATCTTCAGTCTGTGAAACGGCGGATAAGCTCTGCTTCGAAGGTCCTTTTGTTCTTACTGATGCAAAAGAGCGAATCGAACAATTGGTAGTCGGAATCCCTATGGAACGTAAATTTGAGGGACAAGGTACACGGCTCTTGCTAGCAACAAGTCTTGGTCTTGCAGAACAGCCAACGTGAACACCTTCTACCAGTATACCAAGCGCCCGAGCCTGGAGCTGTGTGAAGCAGCACCTGCCTGTCATGATCGCTGCTCTCGCTAATGGCTTTGCCACGCGGGCAGCAAGACAATTAGTATGAGGAGCTGGTGTACTCTGTAGAGAAGCTTTTGGGGGCAGAGCGGAATTCAGCCGCTCCCATTGACGACGCGCTGCAAAGGCACCAGGTTTATAACCGCCATGATACAGCTTTAATCGAGTTCGGTGCAAATCCTCGCAAAAGCAAATAGAACTCTTCCTCACTACGCTAGGCATCGTCAATCGAGATTTGATGGCTCGGCCAGGTATATAATCCAGCGTGGTCTCCCAAAGCATGCCCGCTCCACCACCACCACCACCCCCTCCTCCTCCGCCCCCTGGCTTTGGCGGCGGAGCTCCACCTCCCCCGCCGCCTCCTCCTGGAGGACTCCCGGGTGGGAATCATCTACCGACTAAGCCGCCGCCAACAATAGCCAAGAATAGAGTACGTGTAACAAGGCATACTCTGCCTCAAGAAGCGAATTAATTGAGTTGCCATGAAAAGTTACAGATACTGACAATTTGAAAAAGGGCGACCTTCTGACAGATATCACCAAAGGCGCAAGGCTGAAGAAAGCAGTGACAAATGACCGGTCAGCACCCATTGTGGGAAAGCCGTCCGGAGCCTCTGATAGACCACCTGTGGGAGGAGCACCGGCCATACCTGGTCTAGGCAAAACCTCCCTTGGCCTTGCACCTCCAGTTCCAGGTCCTGGAGCTTCGACCCGTATAAGAAGCAACAGCGATACTGGGGGAGGGAGCAGCGGAGACACAAGTGGGGCAGGTACGGCACCTCAGCTGGGGGGTATCTTTGCCGGCGTTGGCATACCCAAGTTGAAAAAGAGAGGGGGAGGTGTGGATACGGGAGCAGAGAGAGACTCATCCTATATCTCAGATCCCGAGACCTCAAGAAGCTCGGCACCAAAACCTCCTTCTTCCTCCGCACCAAAACCACCTACAGCGCCGAGACTAAATGCCTTGAGGCCCACACCACACACAATAGAATCATCACCACCGCAGCCATCAGCAGGTGCGAGTTCATTGGTAGCAAACTTACGGAAGCCTCCGCCAAAGCCAGCCCAAAGAGCAAATTCGGATCTTCCGCCTCGAGCACCTCCACCTTTACCAGGGGCAGCAAAACCTCCGCCTCCGCCTGTGACGTCCAGGAAGCCCTCGACAGCCGCACCTCCGCCGGCGGCAGTGACAGCATTCTCTGCACCAGCAGTACCTCCATCATCATTCTCCTCCGGCCTGCGCCCAACCTCAAAGCCTCCCATACATCCTTCAGCTCCTCCGCCGACGCCAGCGTCTGCAGCTCGAACCCCTTCAGGTGTCTCTACGCCGCCTATAGCTCCTCCACCACCACCATCGTCGGCACCACGGCCGCCCCCAAGTATTTCCTTGCCCCCTCCAACTCCTCCACCACCGCCATCTGCGGCGCCTCGACCGCCTCCGGCTCGATCAACTCCACCTCCGCCACCACCAGCTCCTCCGAGCTCACATGCTTCGTATAGCGATAGCATCAGTCAGACTGTGGCCATGCAAGCAGCACGTAATGCATTTGGGCATCGTCCAAGCTCTCCATCTGCACATCCTCCACCTCTACCTCCATTGTCCTCGCCACTGAAACAATCTACCCCAGCAACTCCTATACCAGCCCCTTCGCTACCACAGCCTTCGAACTCGTCATCTCAGCAGCCCACCATTTCATCGCTAAATCCGAGCTCATACACACTTTCAAATGGCGGGCTCTCGAACCACCACAGCAGTCCCCTGCGAGACAGCGGCTCCCCGAGCAGGAACGGCGACATCAATATCGAGGATTCAAGATGGCGCTTCCAACCCGATAGCGAGTTGCCTAAGCCGAGAGATTTTCTCCGCGGGCCAAAGAAGTACCGGGCGGGGAGAGGAAGCAGCGTGCCCTTGGACCTTTCTCGTTTTCATTAAAGCACTATAACATGACCCATTACATCCGTACTTATTGTCCACCCCAAATTTTTTCATGAATGAGCAGCTAAAGAAAGCTTGATTGATGACCTTGGTAGCAAGCCTGCGCCATCATCAAGAGGTACACAAGACCATTACTGAAGTCCAGCGATGTTGCACTCAGATTGCTTCATGAAATGCACCGCCGGCTTCCGAGTCTCTGGAAGATGGTGTAAACAATCGCCACGAGAATATGGCATGAGCGTGAGTCGCTCCTTGTAAGAAACGGAACCTTTCTAGTCCGCAGTCCTCAGTAGGCTTAGTCGACCTATCAGAGGATAGAAATTCGTTGCCAGGTGCTCGACTCACGACACTCAGCGCCTCTAGCCTTGCTTGAAGTGAGAGGCGTGTCGGTCCGTGACAGAGGACCGAGCGTAGCAATTGGATCGCCTTTTACAAATGCAAACCAGCATCCTCCATGTCTTCGTCCTCTTCCATCTGCTCTCTCAACCTTAGAGCTAGCTCTTCGTCCCCCAAGCTACCCAGACTAGGTCTGGTCCCTTGCCCAGTATCCGTTGTTGTCGACGTAGCACGCGGTGCAACTCTCGCCGCTTCGTGTCCATTCGTTTGGATGCCGTCTTGCTCAGGCTGATCTTCGCTCCACTTGAACCCTCTGCCTTCAACCTCCCTTTTCAGTAGTAGTAGTCGTTCCTCCATTCTCTCGATCACTACTACATTTTCTTTAATTGCTTCCTTGCAGTCTGAGTCTCCGTCTTCGGCGAAAATCTGTAGCTGCTGGTTTGAAGATTCGAGGTGCGCTATCGAGTTGCGTATCTCAGCTGCTTTGAAGTGGAGGTTTCCGGAAGGAAGATCTTGGATAGCTTCTGTGAAGCGCTGACTGGATATAGGTGTTGCTAATGAAGACATTGGCAATTTTGATGGTCATTCGCACGAATGGAGGGGTTGAGAGATAACGAGCGTCAAATCGTGATTAGTTCTAGTACAGATGAGTAATTATCGATTATTTGATAGTTACCGATCTTTGTTTGACCTTACTTTACTCGTGCACAGTGTAACACATTCATTGATATTCGAATAAGCTACCCTAATATTCATATTCGAATATGAATATCATACTAGCTTATTCATATTCGAATAAATATCCGAATATATTTGAATATATATTTGAATATTTCTATTAATAGTACTCCTTATAAATTTCTAAGGATTAGTAATTAAACTACGCTTAGTAAGCTAGTTTAAACTATAAATAGTACTCTATTACGTAATCTACCTAAATATATTAAGAATATATACCATTTTTAGTATATATCTATCTTTAGATTTATTCGAATATTATTCGAATATCCTAAAAAACCGTATTCATATTTAAATATCCTACTACTATATTCATAATCGAATAAATAATCGAATATGAATGAAATCGTTGTTACACTACTCGTATAATCCACAAGTTTATCCGGTCGCTTAGTAGCGGCGGGAGAAGCTACTAATCACTTAATCCTAATTTATATCTCTTTATAGAAGGCTAAGACGCTAAAACTTAGCCTCGGCACGTATATGTGGATTGCACGAGTACACTACTCGTACTAACTACAAGTGAGTCTCAGGGCTAAGGATTTATCCGCTGAGAGGCCAGATCCTGATCAATGGTAGCTACTAAGCGATTGGACTCACTTGTAGTCAGTACGATTACTACTAAAAGAGGGTTCTACATGCTAGTAGTACTATCAAATACCATAAACCGTAGATGTATACCTATAGTATAGAAGGGTTCACCTGGAAGAGGCGCAGCCCTATAAGGCTACTAGTAGTGTTTAGCGCTAAAATACATGTCCTACCATAAAACTCCATCAATCAACTGAACCCTAAGAAGTTAATCTTAGAGTAAGTTAGTAGATTATTGGAAATATTAAAGACGAAGGTTTTACTTAATTAATATTTAATTTTAATTGCGGTAGCCCTGTTACTGCGCCCCTTCCAGGTATGCGCCTCTTCCGGGTGAACCCTCTTCTACCGTTTCTTTGATAATCTAAAACATATCTACTAACGAAAGCTAAATTTCTTAGATGTATGTTATGGTAATGTAAATGACTAATTGGATTTAACATGTTGGATTGGTTAATGAGCAGAGAGGTTGGTAACTACCTAATCCGTGAGCAATGGTCCGACTAATGGATAACAATAGTAGATCTAGCTGATTTAGAGTCTTAACGAGTTCCGCGTAACAACTTTGTTTCCAAGAGGATAGTAGATATCTGATCAACTTTTTAGGCGCTGAACTCCGTTGCGACCCCTCCCTAAAAAGGTTTAGACACCCTAATTCCAATTCAGACCCTCGGACGGCCTTTACTTGTGCTGGCTTGGAGGCTGAGTGATGCGACCTACAGAGTCACGATTCGAGATTGCCATTAATGTTACTCACTATCAGAAGCTCGAGGTAACGGGGCTTTGGAAATAGGAAACAGAGGCTGTGAGATGACCACTGCTGTCTCGGCGGCATGGCAACCTTTTCGCCTCGGCTTGCACGCCTCTTCTTTACGTCGGACAGCTTTCTCGACGCTTCGTATCGCAACCAGCGCTCCAAACCATAGCAGGCAGCCTTTACATCTTTTCAGTGGTAATTTTAGACTGCCCCAAAGCTCTTGGGGCGAGTCTGTATTATGTCATCACATTAGGCTTTCACGGACCACAACACGCATCTTTCATAAGCTGGGAAAGCAGTCAAGATGGGTGAGCTTTTGGCGGCCTTCGCCCGACGAGAAAGAGGCTCAAGGTGAGATGATTGAGGAGAACGAAATAATTGTATCTCCGACCGAGGTCGGCAAGATATTCGGACGAAAGGTGGATCCTGAGAAGGGCATCGAGATTCTCATGACACTACAAAAACACAGGCTGGAGGGCACGTTAGACTATGAGATGCCATATGAAAATATACTGGTAGCTAGAGGTCTTGCTTGGCTCCGGACGAAGAATCCTGTCGACGAAGATGCCGCCATTATTGCACGCATTGATAGGGAATCCATGGGCACGCGGACGCCACAAACAGACGTTGAACACAGCCCTCAAGCTGTGTCCCAGTTCGAGAAAATGAAAGAAGAGAGAAAAAGGAGGTACGAGATAGAAGAGGAGAAGCGCGACGTAAACGAAAAAGAGAAAATGAAGGAATCGAGCAGTGAGACCTCGGAGAAGATGGAAGTCAAGGGCAATAGGCAGACTGCGCCCAGCAATCAACTAGTGAGACTGCGCCCAGCACCAGTTTGGGTTCAGAGATATCGCGAGAAAGCAACAAATCACGACAAGAGTGTTAAGCTTCTATCAACATGGCGAAGATTGTTGCCCTCGGCTGCGGTGACCATTACCGTTGTGGCGCTCTCCATCCTCTTCGCGGCAAATTACACACCACCTTCGCGCAGTGCTCGCATATGGCCTGAGATTCCACCGGCTGCAGCGACAGTATTCGCCCTCATCGGCATCAATTGTGCAGTATTCATGTTCTGGAGAATCCCGCCTCTATGGAAGTTCATGAACAAGACTTTCCTAGTGGCCCCTGTCTATCCTTATGCAAGGTCTATGCTAGGCGCTGCTTGCAGTCATCAACAATTCACTCACCTTTTCATAAACTGCTTCTATCTATGGTTAATCGGCACCCGTAGTACGTATTGGTAAATCTACCCTGCTATAAGTCCACATTCTAAGATATTTGAACAGTACACGATGACGTTGGTCGCGGAACGTTTCTTGCTACGTACTTTTCGTGTGCCGTGATTGGCTGTTTCGTACCCATGGTCGTTTACGTTCTGAGGAAGGATTTCGTTACTACTACCTTAGGGGCTAGCGCTGCTGTATGTGGGCTTATTGCAACAGGCTGCGTTCTTCATGAAGGGTAGGTAGTATCACCGCATCGAAATTTTGGGGCAATGCTGAATTTGAGCCAAGGACTGCTATCACGCTCCCGCTCATACCTCCAGAATGGAGTCGGGGCATAGATACTGGCCTGCTTCTTGTCGTGCTAATGACCTCGGAGATTCTGGCCATCCGCAAATGGGGTATCACACCTACTCTAGAGCATGGAGCCAAAAGGCCACGCATCGACTACATGGGACATCTCGCTGGTTACGTTGCAGGTGTTGGAGCGGGCGCCGTCATTCGTTCAACGCATCCCACATGGAAGAACAAGGAGAGACATCACTTCCTAACGGAGAAATTTGGCAAGAGAAAAGAGTCGCCGTCACTCAAGAAGTCGCCAATGGAATGAAGTGAATGTGAATTACGATGTTACCATCAACAGCGTTTTCGCTCGCCCAAAGCTTTCCGTTTCCGGACTATTTCTTCACAAATTCCCTCAGCTCTTACATGTCCTAGAGTGAGACGAGACACGCACGGCAAAGACGTGCATGACCGAAAGGAGGCGTTGAATCTACAGCTCAAGGCGATTTCAAATTGAAAGAGTTTCGCTTCACTTGGCCTAGCGAGCTTCTGATGGACTGTTCTGGCACCGAGTATCCTGTTACGGGCATGGAAATAGGCTTCATTGCGTTGAGAAAGAAGGATCATAGTCTCGAAGGAATACGTGTGTAGAGCTGGTACTGCCGACGACAAAATGTCCCCTCAAGGCTTGTACATTTTGGCAAGCCGAGAAACAAGACCGCGAATCGAGGCGCTCGTGTGGTTCATCTTCTGTATCTCAAGCAAAGCGAGTGAATCTCTGTAATGGCTTGCTATACAAGGTCATCTTTGAGGTCGAGAACTATTAGCTTGCTAAATGCTGCTAAGCTCAACATGGAAACCTTTCAAGCAGCGCTGTTCACAGACCAGAGAGGTGATCTCTTAGGCTCACAGTCCACAAAGGCTAGGCAACGGCTGACCAAAGCAGATTGTCAAGATAGGTCTCATCCTAATGCTTGGTTTTCCAAAATGCGGTATTTGGCATTAGCTATGGAATACATGAATCTTAGTGAAGAAGCGATCACATTACTTGAAGAGATCGACGTCTGATTATACAATCAGGCTGACATGATTATATCAGCGACTGGTTGGTCAAGTACGACTAATCAACGGAATCCGGGGCAACGTCATCGTCATCCTGATAGATGATTGTCATTTTTTGAGCAATCATCCGATAACAGCCTCCCAAGTAACCTCGCACCAAGCGTTCCAAAACCGGATATCAGCTAAAAGTCCGTGAGAGAAGTGTCTCATCCGATGTCAACAAACCATCGGCGCTGACGAGATGAGAATCTCGAATACTCCGTAACCTATTGGGAAGCGGCAAAATTACGCTTCGTGACAGGTGATGTTAACTTCAAAACCTCACTCCTTTCGTTCTCGATCATGTTGTAAGGATAACACGGATAGATTTTGATCTCTTGAGCTCGATTTATACGATGGTTGTCATGAAAATGTTCGTAGGTGGGTAGTATGATTGACGAAAGTCGTCTTTGGACAGGAGACTTGAGCTCTGTTGGAGCCAGCTTTCGTCTGCCAGAATTACCTCCGCCAGAACAACCTCCAATGAATGTGAACTTCGAGGAGACAGTCATTCTCCCCAAAAGCTTATCTCACCTTGCGCGACATTTGGGGGACATTTGCAATCCGTACTGCGAAAGTGCAGAAAACCGATCCATTGAAGGTGGTTCCCCGTTTCGAGTTCCCACTGTCCATGGCAGCTTACCTACATTTCACATCTCATCGCTGCTGAGCAGCCAAGAATGTACGAACAATCCGTGATCCTTCACCATTTTGAAATCCCAAGGCCTACAATTCGTTCGACGGATCAATATCGATTGCATCTCGGGGGACGGCTTCAACTTTCACGATCGCTATGGTCATGCAACAACAATAACGTTTAGATAAAAGTTGAATGATCATGTAGCGGATGCTATTTGGTTTATGCACCATCCTTCCCAGAACCGATGCTATGCACAAGGCGTCTTACCATCTTGAGTCTGCACAATTCTCCTGTATGCAATAAGAGGTCGCTACGACCGTTGTTGTTGATCTTGCTTCCCTGATATTGCACCCTGCGCATTCCTTTCCTTGCTTCAACACATGTACTAGATGCATATAGCCGACGGATAGGTTTAGACTTGATCCAAATCTTAAGACTTACTACTAGAGCTATAGCCCTGGGTCCTGCCTAAAGCTCGTATCTTACAGATCAAGATATTGGGTGATCTTCAACTGGCAAGGTCATGATGTTTTGGGCATGAAGATTTATAGATCTGATCTCTTTGAGTGAAATGTCGGAGATACACTTCAGATGTTGCATGCATTTTCTGCACCTTACTCACAATATGCAATCGATAGGATCGTTGAACTGTGACTTCGAAATCTGTCATATACTAACCATTACAAATCCCTTTATACGCCCGATCACCTGCTATGCATCGATATTGCTACGCTCAATGCCGCCGAACTGCCATTGCACGCTCAGCATATAATATATAGCCTACTATGGAGCTACAATAGCGCAAGTACCATTGACAGCCTCAACTGGAATGGACCCATTGGCGATCCAAATGTCGATCAAAGGCTGCATCGGTTCGGCGTCACGGTCAGAGAGCAAACCATAGAGCTTCGCGACGGTGCAGAAGTGCACGAAGCAGGAGTTCAGATCGGTATAACCTGCACCATTGCTATGCCCGCTCAGGTGCCAGAATGGGTCTATCCAATGAGAGTGGTAAAGATGAGCGTACACGCGAAATATCTGACGGAAACAGGTACGGACGTCATTGAGGAATGTCTCGGGGAATCCTGCGCTCTTGCCAAACCAGTCACGGCCTGACGACGTCGACAATGAAGACTGAAGATCCGTAGTACCCGCCGCCGTGGGCCTCTCATCAGTCGAGATACCTACGCCGTTGGAATTGACGCCAGACGTATTGATGACAGGAGGATCGGTGGGGAAGGCTTTCTCGTCATGGATTTTACCGTTCATCCAGCGTTGAACCAAGGCAATGTACTGCTGCGCGGCCACTGGGATAGGCTCTCTTTTGGCATCGAGCCAGGTGTATACATGACTAATGCCATATTAGCGTCGATTTACGGCATACCTCTAAGGTTCCTACCGTCCAGCAGTCATTCTAGAACACGTCTCAGGGTTACAGATTGCTTTACCAGTGTTCGTGTCGACCTCTTGGATGACTTGACTGATGACAGAAACGAGACGATAATTCTCCACAGCTGTAGTGGCGTTAGATCAATAGGTGATGAGACTCCGAAGACTCCAATGACACAACTCACTTTGATGAGCAAGCCAATCTGGTAGCGAAACATTCGTCGGCTGTGCTGCCAAAGGCATGAAGTTGCCTTTCACCCCTAGCTTTGCGTACTTCTCCCGGAAGAAGAACTTGGGTGGCTCCACAGCAATTTGATTTTCGGCGTTGCTGATACCAGCGCTGTCCTCAGCGAAAGATCCGGTGTTTGACGAAGACCAAGCAGATTGGGTGAGTGGGGGCATGTTGGGCGAAAATGTGGTTGGTGAAGGATTGGGTGAACCGTTGACGCGTTGCTGGTGCGTGTTGACGCTGGTCCCTTCAGCCTGACGATTGAAACCGGTACGACTAAGCGAGCAGAGAAGCATCAGTAATTACATTGGCAGTCTAGGAGGTGCTGCTAAAGCTGTAGCCATCGAGAAGCAGTAGAAATAGATGGGCTTTTCATGATAATTGTAAAGACATCGAAAATGAGTTGCTAAAGTTGTGCTTTATAGCACCGCATTGAGAGGTTGAGCCAGATTGAGGGGGGTACCGATCTATTGATCACACTTCATTACGACCAAAATTGCTAGCTTTGAATTGATCTTGACGTCGTGGGCAGAAGCCAAAGAAAAAAGGAGGTTTGCATGCTAAAATTCGTAAAATTTCAAGTGCCAGTGCAATTCGGCAAACTAAATCTTACTACTTTACAATAGGCATTCACGAAGAGGAACAAGGCGAGCAGGAAGACCAACGCTTGACAATAATCACAACCATCATCCAGGTAAGGCTTACATGTTGCGTAGAATGGAGTTCATCATCAATTTTCCTGACGTGATACTTGTTTCCTGCGAACATCAGGTCCACAGAACAGCGATCTTAGGAGAAGGCAATATTTGGAGGTGATCTGCTTTCCTCAAAACTGGTGGGCTGAACGGTGAGAAAGGGAACAAAGCCCAATCCTTGCCGGGATATTTCGCATACTAATTACACGCTCCCATCGAAGCGCGATAAGATTCGAGTTGGCGTTTGTCGCCCAATCGGTAGGAACTCGGCCCGACTGGAAACAGACAAGGGAAGCCGACAGATTCCTGCTCCTCTTATACTCAATCCTTCCGCTTCCCAGACCTCTTCGCCCCCTTCCAACCTATTTTGATGCCGTGGCAGAAACGTACGTTTGCAAAGTCCCGCGAGGTCAGATCCCATTTGTTGTGGCCAAGCATCTGGAGGTCTGCCTTCAAACCATAACGATAGAGACTATCAATGTCGCTCAATTCCTTTTGAAATTTTATCGACGTACGACGGTGGGACTCATCCCTGTGGATCTGACCCGTACATTAGCAGTCCAGACCCCAACATGCCAGCAGATCGGGATGCTAGCATCGTGAGCGACCAAGACCCACTTGACGATGATCACCTCTTCGGCTCTGGTTCGGAGGATGAAGGATCAATGTATGTTCTTCCAACGTATTAAGCGTTGCTTGAAGCTGAAAGATATGCCAGCGCTGGAAGCGTAAGCAGGAAACGTCGCAAGCTCGATGACGAGGAGCCCGATTCTGGTGACGATGGAGGCCGGGATGACCATTTGGGAAACGATTTTGACGGGCATGGTCAAGAGGCTGATTTCCAGGACGCAAGCACCAATATCTTGAGCTCCAGTATCGGACGTCAACCTGACCCAAAGCCTAGTGATGGCGAGGTAAGGTTTCTGAGAGACGGCCCTCACAGCTGATGCAGATCTATAGCTAATATACGTAATAGCTATATCTGCTCTCATTTCCCAATCATATCGGCGTTGCACCTCAAAATTTCACTTTGGATAAATTCCAACCTCCCATCACTGACCATCATTCCTCCGGACCACCTTCTTCTGCTTTTTCTGCTTATCACACTTCAAATAATACCGTGCGTTGGAGACACTCCCCAAGTGACCCAGATAAGACCCAGTCAAATGCCCGCATTCTCCGATGGTCAGACGGATCACTGACCCTTCAACTTGCATCTAATCCTCGCGAGCAATTCCAACTCACCGCAAAACCTCTCGCTCAGCCTCAGATTAACCCGAAGAAACCTACACCAACATCCAAGGTTTTGAGCCGAGCCCATGGGCCAGATCCATACAACCCACGCCACGACCTTCACACCTATCTCGCAGCGCCTCATGAACATGCTGGGCTCGTTCGCATTACCAACCGGATAACAGCCGCTCTGGCTGTCCAGTCGTCCGCTGACCAAAACGACGAGGCAATAGTTCGCTTGAAGGAACAGATGGCCGAAGCGCAAAAGGGAAATAAAAAGACCGCAGATGGTGGTCTTGCCATCATTAGTATAAGTGAAGACCCTGGCATGGCGCAGAAGAGAGCTGAGCTGGCCGAGAAAGAAAAATCTAAAATGCAACGCCGTTTGCAGGTTCAACAAGATCGCGAAATGACTCGCAGCAATAATGTTCTCAAGCGCTCCGGACTCCGGACTGGAGGCATGGGTACTGGTCTGACTGTTGGAGGTTTGGAGGATGACGATGTTATGGCGACCACCAAAGGCAGAGTGAGCAAGCCAAAGAGCCGCAAGCCAAGACGTAGGAGTAGCGAGTACAGCGATGACGAGGAAGATTTCAGGGGTCGAGGGCGTACAAGAGAGGACGAATATGATGAAGATGATGGCTTCCTAGTTGCAAGTGACGAGGAGCCAGAGGTTGGAGAAGAAAGTGAAGAGGAAGAAGAAATGGGGGACGATGGCGACGAAGATGCTGTGCAAAAGAAACCTAAGAAGAGGGAGAGTGCAGAGGCTGCGGGGGGGCGCACCAAACGAAGGAGATTCATCGAAGACGAGGAGGAAGACTGAGATGGGCGCAAGGACCTTTGGCTGAAATCACCCAGCAAACGAGACCGCTACCTTTATCGGAGGTGTATGCTTAGGAAGATTTCGGTGGTGTCAAAGCGTTGGAGTTTGGAATACCCATGTGCACAAGATAGCATCAGGTCATCTTCATCAATCTTGCTGCAAATAGATTCCCATGGATGGAGTGTATCTGTTTGGCAGATAAAGAAGTCATGAGAGGGTGTCCAATCCCCACATCTCCTACGAAATAAGATAAGGCTCTTAAAGCCTTCAATCTCCTCAAGACTACTAGTGACAATTTAGCGCTATATAGTGACTTGCCGCATTACTCCAATTTGATATCTAGGAGGATTAGTCCTCGAAGTGATGGAAGTTACTTGGTACCACTGTAATTTCCATTCGCGAATATGGAAATCCATCAAACACCACCCAGCCAAAATGAACCTCACCATGGACCACATTGACACTGTGATCTGCCATAAGCCTGGTTCAACAAATGGTTCACGGAGCACTGGTCTCTCGACTTTCCATGACGACCCGAATTGTATCTATAAGGTTGCGCCGCACGTACCGTACTTTGAGGGGACACCCTTTTCAGGACTGCTGAGTTCACCCAGAAGAGCAGCATGATGATCCAGACGCCGATAGATTTTGAGCTGTCAAGTAGTCTCGGTACCTGGACAATACTGGCCCCGAGTGCCGAGACTCCGCGCCTACCACAAGCGCAGCCGCACCTCAAAAATTTGCCCACACGAAACTCCTTGCCATTCTTTCTTCTCCTTCGTTATCATCAGTAGTAAAATTAATTTTTACTTTCTGGGAGCTTCGCTACGGCGACTTGCTGAGGACCATCCTGGTGAGCTTCTCACTCCGGTGTCAAGCTCCCGCGTAGGTGGGCTTCCGTTCCCGGCTTCCTAGAACAGCACCTTTACGGTGGGCCTTGGTTCTTTCCTTCTCAGTCACGTCGAGTCCTTTACGAGGGGCGGGGCTGTGGAATTGGCGCTACAAATATTACTTACAAGCCACTGCCACTGCGTGGCGCCGTGGAACTTGGGAAAACTCTGCGATGGTGGGACATGAAAAGGAGCTGGTGGTGTGCAGCCATATATTGGTATGGGCTATTCAGTTGGTGTAGTGTTGTACAAGAGAAATTGAGCGCATGTTGTCGTGGAAACAACAAGCTATACTTGCATCTATGGACCAAGTTGACATTGTAGCGCTATGTAGCTGATTTGAGCACTACAATGTCACCCTACACCTCACCTCAGCTCCCTATGCCATGCCCACCAATTCTAGTACAGCCTTTTAGGCGGAGACATAGAAGCCTTGATGGTCAAACTGCCCACATTCTGCCAGCCTTTCTTCAACAAGCTGACCAGATAATTGATGGCCAACATGATGTTCGAGATCAACTCATCCTCCGTCATGCCTACGTTGCCAACAGCAACACCCAAGCAGAGCACTTTCTTCAGCTGAAATTTTATTGTAGACTTGACTTCGGTGATTTTGGAGGCGAGATCTTCGTTGTGGGAAATTGGGGAAGGGAACTTGCCGGCTGTAAGGATGTCAGTATGCGCCTGAATGTTTTGTGGGGAAGTCATCAATACCCTTGGAGAGACCTGGACCCAGGAGACGAGGTATTTGTTTGATCAACGTGTCGGAAGCCACGAAAGCATCGTCTAGAACATTTCAGAGTCAGCATTCTCGGGTCCAGGCGCGAGTTTGGACCATGGATCGTGTCTACAGAGCGAATATTCCCGGGACATGTCCCATGAAGCACGTTCCGTTCAACGGAGAAGCCTGGGACAGAGATACGACATACATTTTCGGGCGAGCTTCTTGATCAGCTTCTTGTTTTTGTTGAGTTTCTTCAAGTCGTCGGCGCTCATGGCATCTACACCATGATGCTTGGCTCGGTCGATATCGTGCTGGTCGCCCAAGACGCTAGTAAAAGAAGGCATGCATAAGCCTCTGCCCTCGAATTGCCTTGCTGTCGTTGTATGCAGACTTGACGGTGCTTCTTACCAGATACTCATGCCTGGGCGTGGCACACGAGGTAATTTGACAGTGCCCGAGAAACGCTCTACCAATGCATCAGCTCTGTTGGCACCGTGCTCTAGGATTTGGAGGACTGACTGTCACGCTGAGGATCATAGTTCTTGAGGCCGATCTGTACAACAGGTCAGCGGACAAAATCAGCAGATACAATACGATGGAGGAATACCTGTAGCTCGACAGTCTCAAGGAAATTTCTCTTCTTCTCCTCAAGAGAATACTGGAGAAGTGTTTGAACATTTGTGCGTACCCCGGCGACTCTGGGCGATATTAGCACCTGTGTAGCTCCCGTCACTTCGTGGAAGCCGGCTGGGAAAGGCCACTTGCGAGATTTTCGAAGCCATAGCTGGCAGTCTTCCAGAAGAACTTGAAGTCCTTATGGTGAGGGATTGGCGCAAAGAGGGTGAGTGTCGATACGTGGATGGAAGGTTGAATGGCAGTCGGACTTTGGCTTTGTGTGTGGCGAGCGGCTCTCGGAGGCCAGCCCTACGGTCGCGGTTCTTCAAACTTTCGGGTCACGCTTCCAGTACAGCGTGAGCAACAGACATCAGCTTAGACATCAGCTTAGACAGTCTCAAGCTCAATGACGGTCTGTCCAGCCTGATCTGTCTGTCGTACGTCAGGTAGTGCCGAGATTGGTCCTCATGCACTCCGAGAATCGATCATTTCGTCAGCCTCGTCCTAAGCGCCTTGGGGGCTGTGAGTGTGACTCCTATTTCGAGACGCATTTCCTGCATCTTGCCTTACAATGTAACCATAATCGAGCACGCGGTCGTGTCTTCTGTCGGAATCATGGCTTCTCTGAAATATTTTAGTTTCCCCATTGCTGTTCGAAGATTTCCTTGATCTTCAGCCCGCGAAGAGCTTGCTTGCGTCTAATCTAGTTGTTTACCTCCACTAAATACATCGCTCCAAATAATAGCATCTGTGCTTAGAGAATGGCCGCGTTTGTAGATATCCCCGGCTTCGAGGACTTTGATGACAAGGCTGTCTACGATTGCTACGAAAAGGCTCTGTTGCACGCGGAAACTCTCAACTTTGTCATCCAATTCGATGACAAGAACGCAACATCCGCTCGAAATATCGGTAGATTGAACTTGAAGAAAGTCTTGGAGAGAGATCAACCGACGAAGAGCTTCACGAGATGGATCAACATCTTTGGTCCAGAGCGCCAGAAGGACTTGGTCAAGGAGCTATCAGCTTGTTACAGGTTTACTCCTCGACTTCTGGGACTTATGTGCTCTGACCACCAAACCCCTGTACCCCTACCCCCGTCACCGGTCCAACATGGCATCGTCCAGGCTAAGGCGCAGGTTGTCCCGCATAGCAGGTCGGCAGAGTCGACCTCGTCGGATCTCGAAAAGAATTACCGCGAGATCTCCGACGAGATCCGTTATCCAACTTTCGATATGAGCCATTACAAAATGGCAGATGAGGTCTGGCACTACAACTCCGTTGACTGGGGCCCCAAGTGTAAGTGGCACTCCCAATTGCCCATGTCATTACTCACAATCGAAGATCTATGTATTGGCTACAACTCTCTTGCGGACACAAGCCGGATCCTTGGCCAAAGGGACACGGACCTAGAAGAAGCGTCCAACGAGGGCAGAGTTCACTCCAACAATAAGCCGAAAGGAGCGAGAACGTGGACATGGCTGGTTCTTTGTGACGATGGTAAGCACCCAGCTCAATCCACGCAGTGCGCGTTTTGACGAGGTCCCAGGGACTATCATATCTCTCTATGAGACTCCATTTCCTAACCAAGGAGGGCACTTGAACAAAATTCAACGCGAGATCCTTCTTAGTATCCGGCGTAATTTGTGGAATGTCTTTAGTCAGCTATCCAAGGTAAAAAATGACAGAAACAATCATCCCATCAATACGCTTGAAATCAGGCCAGGTATCTTGTCTGACCAATTGAGCAATTTGAAAATATCGGATTCCCCAAGTCTTCTGTTTTATTATCTGTTCGACGACTGGTATACAACCTACGCTCTCGTCGCCAAGGATCAGTATCAATACGCTCAGCAGCTTGAGACCCTTGTAAGTCCTACCTGTTGTGTCTCCACCCGATGGTACCCTGACACAGTATCAGCGCAAAAACATGTTCTCGAAGCCTCAGGTGCATCTGATCGATCAACTGCATCAATACGGTCGGGAGTTGGCCGTCATGAAACGTATGTACCAGAGCTATGCACATATCATAGAGCGCATCCTGGCCAGGCAAAAACCCATAAATACAGGTACAGACGTGCAATCAGATAAGGCCGGTAAACACATGGGACACATGATCCGGGACAGCAACACTAGTGCACGACTTGAATATCAAGATGGATACCGAGATGTGGCTACAGAGGCCTTAGCGGTGCCACTCTCTTCAACGGCAACCGTCCGCTTTGAGAGACTGCTGGACAGGATCAACCATCTCGCTCTGAACGAGATCCAGGAATGTCTCGACGAGAAGGAATCCCTAGTCTTCCTGGTTAGTCTCACAGACGGGCCATTCGCACCCAATGCTGACACAACCTATAGAACTTCAACCTCCTAGCAATGAAAGAATCTCAAGCCGTCGAGCGCCTCACACGCATCACCATTCTTCTCGCCAAAGTCACAATCCTTTTCATGCCGGTATCTATTATGACAGGATACTTTTCCACCCAACTCAGCGACCTCGCCAACAAATATACCGTGGAAACGTATTGGATCTGTTTCGGAGTGATTATGGCATTAAGCTTCGTCTTCCTAGCTCTTTTTGGTCTGGTGAGCGGGACAGTGGAAGGGAAGCCGATCTATCGAACATTGACACAGACGATATATGATCTGGGGAAAGGGAAATGGAAGGCCAGGAGGGACAGTAAAGGGGTTTTAGGACCGAGAAAGCGAATAATCTCGTGAAAGGATTGGCGGACGATGTATTTGAAAGTTCCACAGCGCTGTGTGTTCACTGACACACTATCGTTCTGGACTTGTAGGACTGGTAGAAGTGTTCCAATTCGACAAGCCATTTTTCCGGAGATGCCGGGCATGTGTGATGGCGCGGATGTTCAGCAAGCGGTATCTTGGCCAATTGCAGAAGCCACAGTACGAGGTCCTCAGGGAGGACTGATCTGAACGGTATAGGCCTTTCTGCATCTATGATATCCATAGAGCAGATCATTTGGCACGGCTAAGGTGCGATTCACCATGTGTGAGCTAAGAGCTGGGGGCTTGGTGCTAAACTTGAACTGTGCAGAGAGAGGTCTATCAAGTCGAAACAAAGCCATTATACATAGTATTTGCATGTCTTTCCGGAGCACGTGCAATGGTACCGATGAGGAAGTCTCGAGAGGAGAAGTGAGCGCTAATCAGCTACAACATTGGACTGTTGGACAATAATTGACGTGATTGATCAGCTCCGTGCAAGGCTGTGGGGAAATGATTGGCGGAACCGATCTGGGCTGGACAGATCCTAGCTTGGCGCTAGGGGCAAGGCAGTCTGCATCGTCCTCGGGCGCGCTCTCTGCGGGTGCGGAGCTGCTATTGTATTCTGCCAGGAACACCAATCACGCTCTGCCATAAGCCGCGGAGCAGCTTCAGGATTGGTGCAGATTCAGCACACCACGGGTTTCCTGGACGGCAGGGATAGCCATACACGAGCAGAATGATGACGCGGAGAAACATGGCGTGGGAGACAACCAGGAGTTAGCTTCAGACATCCGAGAGTACCTTAGAATACTTTAGTTGCTGAGTTCCCCCATTGCCTGCGCCTCCTCTACGTCTCGTCCATATTAAGCATCAATTCATCAGTCGCGTTCTTCCAACTGCGCCCATAACATCTGCTGTTCCTCGTGGAGTCAATCGTTCGTAAGTCCATCTCGTTGCCACCGCGACAGCACAGCATTTGTCTTTATTCATCCCTTCCCTTCCCTTCTCTTCACTTCTCAACTCCAACGGCCTATCTCCAAACGCACCTCAAAAGCGCATCATCACTAATCAGAGACCGTAACCAGTATCGATCCCTCGGTCCTTAAAACTCCTATCAAGAATCATCAGACCTCATCAGACCCCATCAGAAATGCATTCTACCATCGCCCTCGCAGCTCTTTCGGGGCTCGCGCTCGTCAAGGCTCAAGCACCTGTTGTTCCAGGTACCACTGGGAAGCTGGGCAATGCTCTCGTTACCACCAACAACCCAGCTGGCGTCACCTACACGGCTATTCTTCCCAACAGCAACACGACCACTGTGCGTGGGTCCATTTCCGCAACCTCGAACGCCAATGGCACTGGTGTGATCTTCAATGTCAATCTTTCTGGCTTTACCAATGTTGCTAGTCAAGGACCCTTCTGTATGTCAACTAACACGAACGTTGTCAATGCACGCTGGACTAATCAGTCGGCTACAGTGTACCACATCCACGACCAGCCAGTCCCAGCTAACGGTAACTGCACTGGTACTCTCGCGCATCTCGACCCATTTGTCCGTGGCGAAGTCCCACCGTGCGATAGCACACACCCTGAAACCTGTCAAGTTGGTGACCTCTCAGGCAAGCACGGCAACATCACAACCACTCCGTTCCAGGCGTCGTAAGTCACATCGAACGAATGCTTTCTCACCACCTGCTGACTTGTTAATGTTAGTTACCTTGACCTCTACGCTTCGACCCAGAGCGGCATCGGCGCCTTCCTTGGCAACCGCTCGATCAATATCCATAACCGCAACACCACTCGCTTGACGTGTGCCAATTTCACTCTCACTGCCGGATCGGGAAGCAACACCACCCGCTCTTCTCCAACCGGTGTTACGCCACCGAAGACGGCTTACACTGGTGCCGCTGCTACGACCTTTATTAGCCTGGGTGCTGCTGCCATTGGTCTCCTCGCTCTCTTTATTTAGAGTGGCTTGGTGACGACCAGGTGCTGGGTTGAAATATCTCAGGCTCGATTTCCAATCGCAACCTCCGCGGTCCTTCTTTACATCTGCAATGTAGTCAGTAACAGCAGGTGGATAGGATGATCACGAGGTAACACTAATGGTACGGGTTGAGTTTTGGAATTAGGCATCGCATCGTGTTATTTTAGCCTCTGGCTCTATCTTACTAGCTGGTACATAATTGGATCAACAGAGACTAGTATTGCATGTATGCAAATTTTGCACCGAGGTTATGCTTCCTAGTGACTCACGAACCCAGTTGCTTTGATGCCTAGAAGCCGTTATTCTCCATTGGCATTCGTCCATGCCTCGCAAAGAGTCTCTAACCACAAACGATGGCGAGGTTCTTCCTATGAATCGCAGGGTGCAAATTCTCCGTAACCTGGGCATGTGATCCCGACAGCCTTTGAATTTGCTATGCCCACGAATTGAAGCTGCGAGTCTGAGCGTTCTGACCTAGATCTGCAATACGTCCATGTCGAATTTGAATTGGCCAGAAGTAATTCAGGGCAGCTAGTCATATGTGGACCACTGGCTTGATCCATTTGCAGCTGCCTGGACCCAATCGACCACCTATGCTTCTAATATCTAATATAACAAAGCCAGAGTTCGCCCAGTATCGATCCTGCTACCAATATTAGCTGCCTACACAGGCTGATCTCATTCGTGACAAACAATTCGATTCCTACGAGGAGGGACTCGGTTCCAGTCACGTGAATTAGGATCGACCTAGCAGCGGGCCCCAAAACCCAAAATCTTTCCTTGTGGCCTCAACCAGCGACATTGATGTCCATATAATCCCGACTATCATCATCACGACTCTTTACGCTCTAGACATCTGTCACGGTAAGGCAATCTTGAACTCCATTCTCTTTGTTGCTTGCATCCGGACAGTTGCAGTCCTTGCTACCTGCCGAACGCCCTCGAGCCGTCTTGTGCGCCTGGCTTACTGTGATCCAACACCACTCATCATGACCCCACTAATAAACTCTTCATCTCAACAAACTATGTACTGATTGAAGATATGATAGGACCGGAGACAGATACCGAGGATCGCCCTATCTCTCTAACCCCTACATACTACATATACCCGCCATTATGGGTCTCACGTTTTCGAAGCTGTTTGACAAGCTCTGGGGCAAGAAGGAGATGAGAATCTTGATGGTTGGTCTCGACGCCGCTGGAAAGACTACCATTCTCTATAAGCTGAAACTTGGTGAAATCGTCACCACCATTCCCACAATCGGTATGAACATGAGGGATCTCCAGTTGTCTACGACACAGAAGCGCTGATTCGCTTTGTTATCCAGGCTTCAACGTTGAGACTGTCGAATACAAAAATATTCAATTCACTGTGTGGGATGTGGGAGGACAGGACAAGATTCGACCTCTGTGGAGGCATTACTTCCAGAACACCCAGGGCATCATCTTCGTGGTTGACAGCAATGATCGTGATCGTGTTGTGGAAGCTCGCGAGGAGTTGCAACGTATGCTGAACGAGGACGAGCTAAGAGACGCTCTCCTCTTGGTCTTCGCAAACAAGCAGGATCTGCCGGTATGCCTAAGAAATCCTCCATCAATGATTCGCGTTGTTAACACCGAACAGAATGCCATGAACGCTGCCGAGATCACTGACAAGCTTGGTCTACACTCTCTGAGGCAACGTGCTTGGGTGAGTATATCTCTGATAGCTACTATATCCTTGTACTAATATGCGCGCAGTATATTCAATCAACTTGCGCCACTTCCGGTGACGGTCTTTACGAAGGTTTGGAATGGTTGAGCAACTCGCTCCGAAAGGCTGGACACAATTAGGAGGATTGCGCGGAGTTCCCGATACACAGGCGTCTACAAATCCCTATCACCCTTCTAGTCGTCGGCCTCCTTATGGGTTTCTTGTTCATGTATCCGTCTGCCTGTCAATGAGAGGGCTGCAGGGCTCATTCAGCATCAAAGCATAAGCGATGGCGTGTGGAATGCTATCATGCTTGTTCCAGAATGAGCCGTCGTCAGCCATTGCTCCTCTTCTCCGATCACGCGTTTGCGCCTCTTTGAAATGATGCTGAATGATGGGTTTTATCATGCAATACTAGACTTGTAACCTCGAAGGCGATCTCCTTTGGGATGGTACCAACAATGACGCAAGTGACGATGCTTATTCATCGAAAGGGCAAAGCGAACGTAGAATGTTGTACTATTTGATTGCCTGGTGAGATCCGGCATCATATCGTGTTGGTTGAGGCTAGACCCAAATCCAACAACCCCTCGGCGAGTCCTTAAGACGTCTTTGCCGTAGACCTGACGAAGAAAACTATGCGGGATGCGCTCCTCGTCAGAGTATCAATTGGGGCAATGAGGTCCATCGGACTCTGAGAACGTGGCAAGTAATAAACAAGGGGAACCTTCCTTTGGCAATGTATGACTCAAAACTTGTAGGCTATTCCACACTTCCTTCAACATCATAATCAGCGTAATACTTTTCAACTACTTTGGGTTTCCTCTTGAATCTACCGTTTGTCTTTGGCAGCAGTCCTTTTCCCCTCGCATCATTCTTGCTGCTACGCTCTTTCGATGATTATGCCTGCTACCCGTGTTACCATTGCTTCCAACTCCAAGCAGTCCCAAAAAGCACCTCTTCTCATCCCGTCTGCTACTTCATTTGATCCAGCTGCCTCTCCTTCGTGCTACTCTCTCGTCATCAACACTGCCCAGTCAAAGCTACGGTTGAAAAAGGCTAGCCGTATCTTCGTACATGGGGGACGGGAATTAACCGCCCCAGAGGACTGGGAGGATGTATTGAAGAACGACGTCACTCTTCTCATATCTGTCGGAGAAGACTATGTTGGTCTAAGGATGGACAAGGACCTCGCCGCCGGTGGAGAAGCAGGGCAGAAAGCCGTCCCAGGCGTCAACTCCGACTGTCCGGTCGAGGTTCTGGCTGACAGTGCCTTCGTCGACAATCTCTCAATTACACAACTAGAAACAACAGCACGCACTCTGCCAGGTATCATCCATGCAGTCGGTCAACCAGATCTGCATCCTGGTACGAAATTTCCCATCGGCTCTGTCTTCGTATCCAAAGGATGGGTACACCCTCCTCTCATTGGAGGCGATATCGGCTGCGGTATGGCCTGGTACAAGACTAGACTATCCAGAGCACAAGTTGAAGGGGACAAAGGTAGAAAAATTGCCGAAAAGCTCCGAGGACTCGAAGGCACTTGGCGGACGCAGAAAGCTAGGGAGACGTGGCTTCAGACTGATGGTAAAGCGAATAGCAGTGCTGGAGAGGAGTGGGATGCTGCGCTTGGTACTGTAGGGGCTGGGAATCATTTTGCTGAGATACAAGTCGTCGAAGAGTCGACTATAAAAGACTCTCCTAGGAACGCACCGAAATTCCAGAGTGAGCTTTATGAGGGTGAGGTTGTCCTGCTCGTCCACTCAGGCTCTCGCGGTTACGGGTCTCACATACTCAACAATTTCATTAAAGACGGCGACCGCACTGGCATACCGGAAAACGATCCACTGGCTAAGGAATATCTCGAAGCACATAACCGCGCCTGCGCCTGGGCGTCCGGTAATCGCGATCTGATCGCCCTCCGCTTCTTCGCCTGCCTAGAGCCAGGCGACGACTTATGGGATCTTGGCATCAACAAGAGCGACTCAACTCCTGAAAGCGTTATTCGTGCAGCGAGACAAGCGGTGCAGAGCAGGAAGGTAGTATCTATCCACCACAACAACGTTGAGCACGCCAACTGGCCACCATCACTTTCATCCTCCCACAACGGTGATCTCTCAAGCGCCATAGCTGGTTTGGCGGTTGGCAAGTCAGATAAAGTCTACATCCACCGCAAAGGCGCTGCTCCAACCCACGACCCTGTAACAAATATTCCACTGTCCATCCTGCCGTTGCCAGGCTCTCGAGCCACACCAACCCTCATCCTCCACCCCACGTTCAATTCAACCAACGCCTACGGGGACATGAACGCGCTATCACTCGCCCACGGCGCTGGGCGAGCCCTCTCGCGTGCCAAAGCCGCCACTTACGTCGCTGAAAAGTACGGCGGCAAAGCTGACGACTTGCTGAGGGGCGATTTTGTTAGAGCTGATAAAAAGGGAAACAAACAGCTGGGTGACGGAACGGGGAGGGATGTGAATGGTGGCTGCTGGGTCGTTTGCGAGGAAAAGGCTTTGGTTTGGGAGGAGGCTTCTGAGGCTTACAAAGATGTTTGGGACGTTGGGGAGGACTTGCTCAAGAAGGGGTGTGCGGAGAGGTGGGGTTGGTGTAGAGGGAGGGTTAGTTATAAGGTTAGGAAGGAGTGAGGCGTATAGAGCGTTTGTTGCGTGGGGTAGATATTGCTGACGATTTATTCGAGCCTGTTTTCTTTCGTATGGGGCAAAGAAGAAGGATATAGCGGTCATTTGACTGTATCACATTAGCTTACCGAGTGTTACTTCCTACTTGGGCCGATCCCGAAAGCAATGATTCGATCTCCAGCACGTCGACATCCCTCGAGCATTATAGCTGGACTGATGTCAAGTCTTAAGGAGTCGCTCGTTCGAAAACCCTCTTTTCGAAGGTGACCCAGCATGCTAAAGCGAAGCCTGCTAGGGATTTGTACACAATGTTCACTCAACCCAATCCCACCAAGCAATTACCAACCTTGCAATTGAGCCTCGGGCACATTGGGAAGGTCACGAGAAAGGTAGCGCCAGTGCGTTGAAGCTGACACCAGGATTTCTGCTCCTTTCAGAGATTATAAAGTTCTGAGCTCGCGAGCGTGCAGAGGTCTCATGGGCTCAGGCAGACGATGGAGAATTCGATCCGGGGATGGCGAGCGGTATCTTGGGTCAAGAATGGTGCAGGAATATGACTGCTCCAGTTTCCCATTACCTGACATGCTTTCTCTCGCTGTTAGGTTAGCTGTTTCATCTTATCCATACCCATTTTCGCATTGAAACTTGCATCTATCAAAACCCTCTGTTCTGCCTTTTTCAGAGGCCATTGTGGCTTCTAGTCTTGATCAGTTGCTCCACCAAAGTGTAGAGCTGGAATGGTAGCGAAGCTTGTGATGTGTGATGCCATCGTAGACTCTAATGTAGGATTGTAGAGCACACCCATATATACACACGCTCTGCTTCGTCAAGTCCCAAAACGGCGAGGAACATTCAGTCGAGGAAATCGTGCTCTTTGCACAGTGGCTCCCTACCGAATGCAAACACCTTGTATGCGCCTGTTGTCTAGATCCCATCTTTTCAACGTCCTCCTTTCACTCTATTGTTTTCCTTCATCATCGGGGTCGGCCAGAATACCCTCGGCTTCCAGTCTTCTCCTCGCTTCTTCCAGTGCCCAGGTTTGAATCCTGTTTATGGAAAGTCAGCCAGTTGTTCGAAATTGGCCGCTGGAATCGCAAGCCACTCGACGGCTTTCTCGCAGGATCGCAATCTCTTCCCAACGATTTTGTCGACCTCAGAAAAAACCCGCCCCCTCTCGTAGTCAACGTGGGGACAACTCACGAAGTATCAGGCTTATACGCATAAGCTACCACTCCAAACAGCAGACTCCCCCAAAAGCCATACACCCACGTATTCTCCCACCCCTCCTTCTGATACTTCTGCCCGGGCGGGACACCGAATAGCCAGCCTGATGGGGGGTCGTAGTGGCTTTCGTGGGTTGCTGTCTCCGGAGAGGGATGCTCGGAGACGTCGGGCGGGTGGGTAGAAGCCAGGGTGCGGCCGGGTAAGAGTCGTGATTGCAGCGAATTTCGTACAGGATGCGAACAGAGGAAAGCCGAGCGTTTGGACAGATAGGTGGGGGGTCGAAGTGGAGGCATTGGGCTTCTTCGTATATGTTTGGTTGAGGGAAGTCGGAGTTGTGAGGTTCTTTTACTTCTTTGACGTGGGTGAGCGGATATGGCTAGCGGGTGGAGATCTTCCGTTCCCATGCACGACACTGCGCTTGAACGTGTAAACCTGAAGACCGTGACCATGAAGCGATTTGGTGACTATGCTAGGTGCCCACTTCTTCTCTTAAAGCTCCTACGGCTGTGTAGCTAGCAATCCTGACTGATGTTCTCTTTTGTGAACATAAGCAGCCATACCATTCTTTACCCCGTTTAAACCAGCTGCAGCTACACCTAGATGGCTACCACTAATATACCATCTAGCACGACTAATGGGACCGAATCAAGGCTCTAGTTCTAAAGTATCTTATGAGATAGCGCACAAAGATAAAATATCATGGTAGCCAATAGATGAGGCGATAAACAAATCGAGAATCTGCTCTTCCTAAAGTAGCGCGTTGTTTGTTGGCGTATCAACAACAAACGCGCGCCGAGATGGTTGACAAAGCTCCGCATCTTTGGCACTCCACCCAATTCATAATTTCACCCCCACATTTGCTTCTGGTCAGCATTCATCTCATAGCAGGACTATCCAATGGTACGTAGGACAGTGATAGTATCATATTCATCGGTACCTAAACATTATCACAGAATTCCTCAACCCTCCGACGGCTCGCTGCTGATCATGCGTCCCTTCACACCTCTGAGCTCCCTCCTCACTATCTGTTTCACCCTGCAGTATCTTCGTCTGTTCCCGACGATCTCACGCAACTTACAATCCTTCTGACCGGCCCACATGGCACTCCATACTCACAAGGACTCTGGAGGCTTTATCTGAAGATCCCAGAAGACTACCCAAAAAGCCCTCCCAAAGCGTCATTTCGTACCCGAATATGGCACCCAAACGTCGAGGAGAATAGCGGTAGTGTCTGTGTCGACACACTCAAGAGGGATTGGCAGCCAAAATTGACTTTGCGCGATGTGCTTATCGTGAGTATCTCCAGCTTTACCCAAGGCAACCCGATGCTGACAGACCTATTCATCAGACTATATCGTGCCTCTTAATCCAGCCAAATCCAGACAGTGCGCTTAATGCGGCGGCTGGTCACCTCCTACAAGACGACTACGATTCCTTCGCCCGACAAGCGAGGTTGATGACTTCGATCCATGCGAGTATACCCTCAAATCTACGAGATGCAACACTGGCAGCGAAAAGACGTGGGGAAGAGCCAGGCACTACCATCTTGGAGGATCCAGAACAAAGACCAACGATGCGGGGCAAAACCGCGAGCTCGTCGAGCCTCATTATGAAGAAACCCCACAAGCGTATCACAAGTCTACAATCGGCTTGCGTTCCACGGCAGGTAGCTCGAAAGGAGGATGATGCTGTGAGCGAAGAAGAAGACGAACACTCGGCGTCAAAAGAAAACGATCCAATGCTCTCCCCTTCGCCGGTTCCCGCGCAACCCCCACGGCCACCGATGTTGGTCAAGCGTCCTTTGTCAGATCTTCCAACCCCTATCGAGCCTGATGACGAGTTCGCCGAGGCCGCGTGCGTGAGCCCTTCCGATCAAAATGTACTCAACAACACGTTTCAATTTCCGAATGACATGGCCTCAAACGAGCCGTGTAAGGCTCCGCCATTAGCAGAACGAAGCCGAGCTGTCAATTTTACTGGTCGTGGGCTTCAGGAGGCAAGTTTGAATGACCTGGCTGCTCTGCCTGTCGAAGGCAAAGCTAGGGATGACGATACGCGAGCGGCCAAACGCATTTGCTCTGACGAGTCGAAAGAGAACATATCTGAGGAGCGGCCGTCGCTTGAGCTTCCTGAGAGGCCTCAATCAACTGTGAGTATTCTTAGCAAAACGATTGCTCCTGTTTTACGGAAGACTTCGGCGCCAGGGTCGCTAGGGGCAGGGAGTGGGAAGGGAAAAGCAAGAGTTGGATTGAGAAGACTGTGACGTTCGCCTTCGGTTTGATTATTTAGTATGGATGGATCATGGACGTGTGGATAGTATGGCGTGGCTTGGTGTACGCACAACTTCATGGCCATGGATGTTAGGGCACGAAGCTACGGCCACGGCTCTTGGAACCTCAATACCCTTATCTGTATACTTTAACTTAATGACATGTGACGCTTCGTCTAGGCATTGCCATTTTCTCCGAGAGATGCGGTGGTCAGCGTCAGGCCTGGTTTCAGAAACCAGTCATCAAGGGTCAACTCCGAGAAAGAAGCACAGTCATGACGCGACTTCTACCATCTTGTACTTGCTTTCTGGGTGTTCATTATCCTGCAAGCACGGAATTCTATCTGCCTACAAAACGCTTGATCCATTCGAAGGTAATACCCAAATGATTGCCAGCTTCCTCAATAGCTTGCCTGGCATCTGGGTTCCTGTCTCCTGAATATCTATTCTGGCGTACTTCGTTCGTCAGATCTCCATCAACAACAGTGAGTTGAAGCTAGGCCCTTGGGCCGGTAAAAGATGGAGAGGTAGGATCTACACATTCTTTTCGGCTGACGAACAATGAATTTTCTAACAGCTCGTGTATACATCGTTCAATGCTACAGCACTTGTTTTTTGATTCGGCCAGTACATCCCCAGTGGAGTGGCATACAACAACGGTCACATTGTTTGGGGCTAGATCATCAATGATCCAGCCCTTATAGGCTTAGCTGCTGTCAGGTGCGACAGTCCAACCATGTAGGATCCCGCCGCTAGTACTAGGTCCCGTCAGGGGCCGTTAGGTACCTGGGACGCGCATCCACTTTCCTCTTTGTTTCCCACCTCATTACAAGCCTCATCAACACTCCTTTGTCCAGACTGTGTCATCGCAATCACGCGCTCATTTACAGTCTTTACTCACATAACTTTTATATCGAGGCTCGCATAGATGCGTTACTTGTCGCTTCTTACTGCTGTGGCCGCAACTGCGCCGCTTGCAGTCTCCGCGAAAGGCCAGCTGGGTTATGCCTTGGGTAGCAGACTAGAGGGTAGGATCTGCTGAGCTGATACCGATATGGTCTGACTGGCGTTGTAGACGGAACTTGCAAAAAGGCCCCAGACTTTGCAGCCGACTTGGCAGTACTCAAGGACACCTCAACAATTGTCAGAACATACGCCAACGTTGACCAGCCTGATCCAAGCAAACAAATCTGCTACGTCCTTAGTGAATTGCTTTATGCTGCCGCGACCACTACACCTAAATTCAAGATTGTGGTTGGCTTGTGGTAAGATATTTAGGCTCGGAAGATCTCAATACATTATCTTACTCTAATTCGCAGGGCCGATACTGAAGATTCATGGCAAAAGGACTTGGACCAGTTGGTGATGTACGCTTCAATGTCGAACTATACAGATATAATTCAAGCTGTCACTGTGGGATCTGAGTCCCTCTACCGAAACCAACATGATCCATCATCTGGTCTTACCGCCGATGTCCTATCACACAGGATTGACAATACAAAAGCAGCCCTAATCAAGGCCAATCTTTGAGACAAATACTTGCTCGGAACGGCAGACAGCTGGAATATATTCCAAGATGGAACTGCCAACCCGGTCATCCAAAAGAAAAACACTTCGCTCTTGTCAGTTGATCCCTAACATAGTATAGGACATGACTGACAACTTTGCAGGCTCGTTAACGCCTTCGGTTACTGGCAAAAGCAGGTGATCACCAACGCATCGGCCACTTACTTGGATGACTTGCAACAAGCATTTCAGGAGGTCCAGGATACCGCAAATCATCCTATTGAGCTGTGGAATGGAGAGACTGGATGGCCTACTACCGGTACGGGAGATGACAAATCATGTTCTGGACCCGTGCTAATTCAATGAACAGGGGGGTCCAATTATGGAGCTGCAACTGCTGGGACCGCAGAAGCTTACTATTTCTGGAAGCAAGGTGTTTGTGCTGCCCTCAACTGGAACATCAATGTCTTTTACTTCGAGGCGTTCGATGAGCCGTGGAAGCCCGTAAGTGATGGTGCTGACGGCACGCCTGGAGACGAAGGACACTGGGGGGCGTACGACGTCAACAGGAAAGGCAAATTCGAAGATTACTCATGCGATTACGTTGTTCCGAGCACATCATAAAACATGTGGTAGGACTCTGGAAAGCGGTCTAATTGAGTATACATGGACAACACTGGGAACTTAGATGCATTGGGTTCGGTGTTCTTCTTATGTCCTTTCGTCCTGACATTTCTTCGATCTCGGCGTCTTATGGGGGACCTCTGTCAACATACCCAGGCAATGCATGTGTTAAGAGCATTACCTTATGATCCAGCTAGCGTTGTAATTGGGGATGAATGAGCGAGTGCTGTAACGAAGAACTCTGTATAAGCGCCATGGATGTGATCGATGGCCAACCAGATTGGGTACTATGGGTGTCACGCTAGTGCCATCGAAACGCTGTGCGGATTGCAACTCACATTGCATGGAAGAGACACTCCTAGAACTATGGGTAGAACAATCTCGAGAGCATGCTTGAGATGTTAGATTGAATGCCCTCGCCCCTAGTAGCATTTCGTTGTTCATCTCATCTACGAACTCATTGCATTACTCTGATGTTGCCACGTGAGGCTGTGTACAACGAATCCTTCTTTGTAGGATCTTCCGGTTGGCGAACTCGTAAGTCTCATTCGTTGTCTATGAGATGCGTTGCTAGGTGCTTGGGAGGACTAATAATCAATCCATCCAAGGTGATGTCACGTGATTGTGACTTCGCGCAGTATCGCCAAGAGACTAACATCAAGTCCACTCCTGACCGAAGGACGCGACTTTGGCACAAGGGAGGCCTCTGACTCAGCTACATACGTATCGGCGTTATTTTTACTCGCTGTTGACTTCAATCCCTACCACCTCGCACTCATTAACCATTATTGACTTGCTGTCTTATGCAATATTGCGAGCATTCCAACCCACTACACACATTGAGCGAATCTCTGTTAGAGCGATCTTCATATGCGAGGAGCACACCGAAAGTTGTAATGGGGATGGGATAGCTATCATCTTAACGCTGTCCGAGAAATCCGAGCGCTGGCTTCCACGAGATTGATTGAAACCGAAGCCCTCGAACATTACCATAGCCAAACATACGTTCACCCCCGGCTCATCAGTGGTTCTCGACTGAAAGTCCTACCATGCCCATGGAACCTTAAGCTGTGCTGCGAATTGGAAGAGGTGCCTATAATATCTCCAGCTGGAGGTGGAGCGATCTAAGCAATTCGCTCAACGAAGATGATGGGTTCCCCAAAATTTCAGGATCCAATGGATCCCAACGAGCCACCGAAACCGACTGCAAATTCTCAAGACATGCAGAAACCTCTGCCTCCACCTCCGCCTCCATTTTATCGGACGACGTCTGAAGCCCCCGTGTCGAGCACAGCAATGGGTGCACCAGAGATCTCATCGCAGTCAATCAGACCGTCGTCGTCTGGTGGAGCGTTTCAAAGGCTTAAGAAACGCGTACAGTGGCGCAACAAATGGTGTATGGTGGCCCTGCCGATCGATAGCGAGTTTGGGAGCAAGACTAGCAGAGACAGCTATCTTGGGCCTGAGGATGTGACTCGAAGGCTGCAGGAGTGGGAGGGCAAAGGCTATAACACAAAGGGCTTCTCGCTCGCCTCTTCATCTTCAGACTCGCCAGCTTGTTTCGTAGAAGGCCAGAGTCGGGCAATACACCCCGAACCAGAGGAGGAGAATCGAGAGCGCAATGAGCGAACTCTCCGAGTCAGCATCCCAGATCGACGGGAATGGGAGGCGTATGTCAATCAATTAAAAGAGGAAAAGCTGCGTGCGTTAGGAGTCAGCTTTGGCGACGAAGATCTTCCAAGAAGATCTCCTGCGCCTTCTCTGATGAGCCGACAAGCCTCATCACAGAGCTCTGCGATGCTGACTTCGCCGGCTCTGGCCCCTCAACTGGCACACGCAATGCCGTTCTCTCCTGGGTTTCAGGCGGCTCCCAATCCAACACCTCACCTGGGAAAGCCTGGTGTCGCCCATTTTCCAAGATACTCTGTGGCAATACCCTTTGCAGAGAGAACTTTCTCCCCACAGAACCAGTTCCCCGCGACTTCTCCGTCTCCCGCCCGAGGTCCGTGGTCACCACAGCATTTTCTGGGCTCTCAGCCTGAGCCGGGAGTCGCTTCTCCGAGCGTCAATAGTTACATCCAAAACCCCAACGGTGTTATATTAACACTGCCGCCTCCTCTTCAAAGCGGCATCGGTGAGGAACCCAGCCCGGACTCAGCCGAGATCGTCAACGGAATGCGTCGACAGCAAGGCTTCATACAAGCTCAGCAATTGCACGGGCAACATCTGCAACAGCATATGCTACAAAAGTGCCGGCCACCGTCTGCTGATCCCTTTCCAGCTCCCGAAGAGAGGCCTCCTCCAATAGCGTCTCTCGGTCGATCTGATATAATCTCCCCAGTACCACGCGGTCATCGCCAGAATCCAAGCGAGACCTTACAGAAAGAGATCGACGAAGTTGAATCTTACCAAGACGGCTTGAAGTACCAGATTGCAAATCAGCAGACGTGGGCGGCTCTCGAGCAAGACAAGTCTTCCGAGAGGGACGCCATTTCGGCCAAAGTCAATGACGAGCCACTGATGAACGGTAGGGTCGGCACATCTGATCCGCAATCAAATCCAAGTCAACCCACCCAAGCCTCCCACCCAAAGCTCAATATAAACGCACCGGAATTCGTCTACGAGCCTAGAAGGCCACTTGAGCCCTCCGTATTCCCCTTCATGGGAAGCCACATGCCTCCAGAGCCCACTGAGAGCAATCTTGCGCTTACTATGACGAATCCGAGTCAGCCGACCACGGACGGGCCTCCTCAAGTCACAAAATTGAACGTCGCAGCGCCTGAATTTACGCCTCGAGCAGCTGTCCGTAAACCAACAGTACCATCCAGGGAGTTCAGCTTCTCAGCGTCGATGCCCATTTTCAAGCCAGATGCACCAGCTTTCAAGCCGAGTGACTCGGAAACGGTATTTAGTAGTGGTGAATCTAACAAGGAGAATTCTGTAGACGCCGTGAAGAAGATATTTGGAAATATCGAATTCACTAAAGCAATCAAGCCGTCAAAGCAGTCTAAGGCGATCCCCATCATCAAACCCGGCAAGAGTTCAGATGGCCTAGAGAAAGATTCTCTACAGAGTGATGGGCAAGAGGATGAGTCAGGGCGTATCACGCAAGCTGATGGTCGGCAGAAGAGGATGAGACGCGGCCTTGAAGATGGTGACGAGGTTCCTCTGTTCGCATCTCCAAATCAAACCCCATGGATGGTCAATGACGATGACGACCGAGCGGCCGACTTGAGTAGCACACCGTCACCTGGGACCGAGAAAGCTGACGCCACTACCCTAGAGGCTGCCACTGATCTACTAGTGGAGATCATCGATGATTTACCTGCATCAGAAGCTTCTGACCTCATGAGAGAGGATGACTCTGTCAGCGGAGATGGAAAGCCATTCGAGCCTCACTCTTTCCAAGACATTGATGACGCTGCGAGCTTCAATGCTGCGAGGCCACGGGTTCCTTCACAGGAGCAGGCTTCCCATCACCTTGGTCCAACGCCTAACGACGTTGCTAAAGCCACGATGGAATTTCTTGGAAAGGCGCCTCAATACAAACCTGCTTTCGATCAAGCTCTTGAGCGTCGTATTTCTGGCTCGCGGTCGTCACTGCTGGGGTGCTTTAATCGCGAAGACGGCATCGATCGTGTGGATCACGCTAGGCAGGACATAATGGAAGGCGTGAGATATGTTGAGCCATCATATGACGAACTCGATGTCATCATGAAGCACCTCAACGAGGACTCGGACCGAGGCTTTGAGCGACGACCTAGTCCCTTCAAACGTCGAGGCCACAGCATGAGCCCAGTACGGTCCACTGCTCGCGAACACCATCATACATCGCAGAGTCCAGTACGAGACTTGACACATGAGCTATACAACACGTCTAAAACCCCTCACTTGCTTCCTTCTGCCAACATTCGGAGCGATGCACCTTCACCCAGCCCGAACAGATTGCGGGGGAAGGTGCAGTACCTACCACAAACAGATTCTGAGAGTGCTAATACCTCCGCCATCGAGAACATCGAGCATATAGCCCGGGAGATAGCCAAAAATCCTTTGAACAGCCCCTCATGGCCGTCTAAGAACACAATTCCTGTACACCGTTTGAACAGCGCAGGCAGTACGCCACCAAGCGACTGGAATGATGCAATATCTTCGCTTGACGAAGACAAATTTCACTCAAGGACTGGCTTCTTCGACCATCGTGTCAATGATCTAGTGGGTACTGTTGTCCAGCAAAGATTGGGTCCTCTAGAACAGGCGTTGTCTGGAATCCAACAATCCTTGGCAACCATGTCAAGTAGGTCAGCTAGCCGAAGGCCGCGTAGCTCGGATACTGTTGCCGCTATAAACAGCGACGCCGACGATGAGGGAGATATAGAAGAGCCCTCTTCGTCCAATTTGAAATCACCACTGAGGGATCGCAAATACGATCAGCTCAAGTCGACCATAAATGAGATCACTGCAGCCCAGCGGAACTTTGCGCCGGCCACCCAATTAGCAGAGGTAATGAGCGCAGTCAAAGATCTAAAAGTTGCTCTGGCGCACAATGAACCTGCGCAAACTAACGGTACGGACATCAGGACCATCGTGGAGGAAGCTATTGGTAAGCAAATGCGCGGCAGATCTGCTCCTGTCACATCCAGCTCGGTTGCAGCGGTAGCCGAGAAGAGTCAGCTTCACATTGCCGGCCTGGAGAGTATGCTGAAGATCGCAGAAGGTCGTGCAGAGGATGAGTTGAAAGCACGGAGAGCTACCGAAGATGCTCTGGCGGACAACCAACGGCTTCTGCGCGGTGCATTACAGGATGCTGCTGAGCAACGCGAATCTGCCGAGGCTACTGAGCGTAGCTTGGAAGAGTATTCGGAGGAACGACAGGAGATGTTGCAGCGGACTGCAATGCTTGAGAGCGCCGAAGAAAACTTACAGAAGACCATCTCGCAGCTCTCGGACAAGAATTCAGCGTTGGAGGATACCTTGGCCGAGTATAGATTATCACACGACCAGTGGCGGACAGAGATCGACGATGCAAGGCATGAAAACAAAGATCTTCGAAGAAATATCAATTCTTTAAGGGCCGAAATTGATGATAGCAACGACGATCGCCAAGCTCTTCGGATCAAGTTCAATCGCTTGCAGGAGGAGATGAGCCAAGCATTACAACACACGTTAGCAGATCAAATTCGGTGGAAAGGTAAAGAACAAGAGCATAGTGCCATGCTCGACATCCTGAGTGCAAGACTTGAAGCAGAAGGGCGAACGAGAGAGAGACTGGAGCTTGAGATTGAACAACTCGAGGCCCAAGAGAAGGAGGCTATGAAGTCTCGATTGATGGTTGAGCAGACGCAGAAAGCCAGCACCCAGCTTCAAAGCGCGGTCACTGAGCTTCGGTCCGAATGCCACGAGCATCAGATAGCTGCAGCTCGCTTCGAACGTGATTTTCACAACGCAAGGGAAAACAGCAAATTGGAAGTCCAGCGCACACGTATTGCCATGGGGGCCGACATTGAGGCTGCCAACAACCAGGTCAACCTTGTCCGTGAAGACCTTGAGAGCGTGATCGCAAGACTTCATAAACAAGTCGAAGGTGTCTCTGCGGACGCCAACAATCTCAGAGCCCAGCATGCGCTTATGCTCGAGGAGGAGTCGATGTCACGACTTCGAGAAGTCGCGGATACAAGGGAGGCGGCATTGCAGGAGCAGTCTCGCTTCCACGAACGGACCCTCGAGGAGATGATGGCGCAGCATGAGCGTGCTTTGAACAACGCTCTAGAAGACAAACAGCGATCAGAGTCTTACTTTGGCAACCGCCTCAATTTGGCAGACGAGAAAATCGTCTACTACCATGATAAAATTACCCATCTTGAAGAGAAATTAGAAATCGCCAAATCAGCCGCTCATGCCGCAGTTCAGGCCGCTCAGTCCAGGAAGACTGCCACGGATGCTGTATCCAGCCGCAACAATCAGCCAATCGCCAAGGCATCCGAGATTCCAGAGAAGATCTCTCCTCAGGCTCTCCGTGAATCAATACTCGTCCTACAAGAGCAGCTTCAACAACGTGAATCCCGAATCGAACAACTTGAAGCGGAGATCTCTGCTGTCGACACAAACGCTCCAGCAAAGCTCAAAGATGCTGAAATCGAAATTACTTGGCTGCGCGAGCTCCTCGGGGTTCGTATTGATGACTTGGGAGACATAATCAACACGCTCTCTCAGCCATCATACGACCGTGAAGCTGTCAAAGACGCTGCCATTCGTCTCAAAGCTAATTTGCAAATGGAGCAGCAAGAGAAAGAACGTGCTTTAGCGGGAGGACAAAGCTTCCCTTCGCTAGCCAGCATATCCAGCATGGCGGCAAGTCCGAAAGCACTCCCACTAGCTGCGGCGGCAGCGTGGGGTAATTGGCGAAAGGGTCGAGATTCGGGCTTTGGCAACCTGACCGCTCTTGCCCATGGCAGCCTGCAGCAGACCCCCTCGAAATCGTCACCGCAGAGCTTTTTCGCTGGCTTAATGACGCCTCCTAACACGAACATGCGCACTACACCTCCTGTAGCTGGGAGTTCGAGGCCGTTATTTTCAGGCTCGAAGCGTGCCGTCCGGCCTCCAACCACCCCCAGGCAAGATCTGAGTTCTCGCGATAATATGAGACTACAACAAGACCCCGTGACGCCTCCACTGATGAGAAAAGCGAGCTATGATCTCGACGCCAGCGAGAGTGTGTTAGGCTTCGGCGACGAAGGTATTGAGGGAAGTAGAATGGCTGGAGTGGACGAAGAGCCTTTTGGACCAAGGCTGGGTGGAATAGTAGGAGCAATGTAGTGGGAAGCTAGACAGCTGACACATGTCCTTTCTTATCTGTCATTGGATTTAGGCATTGCGAAGGATATTGGGCTTGCGGATATCAGACAGACAGGTTTCTTCACTTCGTCTTAGATTGGACTTCATTTGCGTTTGGCGGATATACCCCTTTCGATTCATAGCATACGCACAGGGCGTGAGAGTAGGAGCGCGCAGGCTTGACGCCGCTGCATATAGGTGATTTGATAGCGCACATACTACCTTCTGGATAACAGACTCTAGATATTCTATAAAAACCTCTTCCATGTCCAAGTCAACGGATACGCCAAGCACAACCACAAGTATGGACAGCGAGCGCCGGAGACTGTCACCTACTAAACCCCTATCAACTGCCCTGTTCAAACTATCACGCGTGGATGGCAAGGTCCGGAAGGCAACACAAATCTAAATAGCAAAGTAGCAAGGCACACCACAAGATCGCAAACAAAATCTTGTTGGCTCCCATTGGCAGCTAAGTCCATTCTATCTTGCTGAGCTTTGCGAGGCTGGCAAGACAACTGCTGGGATGAATTTTATGGGCGATTGATTACCTCTGTTGATTCAGCTATCAATGGGATTGAGAGTCAGCTAGCGTCGCACGCGCTTGTACGGCCTTCCATCTCCAACGTACTCCTTGTGTCTCCCAACACGGCAGCCATCGGAGTCGCCAGGCTCACCACAGCATGTGTAGGTGAATCCCGCTGGATATTCATCGCCTTGGTCTTCAATGTTGCCATGACAGTCCTCGTCCCAATCGCACCAAACATCACTATCCCAGTCCGCCTCCTTCGTTCCTGTGTCACAATGAGCAATCTAGACTCATTACTTTACACATAGACTCACCAGAATGCGAGACACATTCATGAGCTCTTCTCCTGGACTTTACATCGAAGTCCTCCAGGCACCTCCGACACACCGCGAATCTAGGCTTTTTGACGGTGCGAGTTGTGGCTACTTTCCTTCCTATGTCCACTTCTTCTTCCTCGTCTTCGTCCTCGTCCTCTTCCTCTTCCTCTTCATCCGCGCTACTCTCGCTATCTACTTTTTCCTCCTTCGTTGAAAGTACCTGGGGCGTAACCAGAAGGCGCCGCGCTGTGTCAGATGCAGTGGTGGAGTGGGAGCAGACTGCGCGCAACGTCAGGCGCACGCGATCTATGGGCGCGTGATCAATCATTTCCCGCAGACATGGGTCCGCGAGGAGGCGGGAGCCCGTTGATATATTAGACGGCGGGCTCGACGCCGTAAGATCAACAATTGTGCGAGGCATGTTCTTGTATGACGATGCCGATTCAGAGGACAAAACAAAGGGACTTTGTTTTGTTTTTTTGACGTCGGCTCTCAACTGCCCTCGCCCCGCTGCGTACCTGTCTCGCTTGCGGGCCGCTTTTGGGTGCCGAAGCCACTTCTAGAAAGGGAACATTTTCGACCATCAGTGCCACCTGCGACGACTTGTTGTTGAGTTTGCCTGGTTGTCCGCATGATATCACATGTAGTCCCTGAATCGACAAATGTGGACATCCAGACTTGTTCCTGCGCCAGTGGCGCTACTGCATATTCCCGGGTTAGCGTGTTCCTGACCTGTGGCTGAAAGTACCGGTCATCCTCTAGTTCCTGATCGCATCTTCCCTCAGTATCCTTGGTACAACTCTTCTCAACGACCATTGGTTGCCATGGAGGCTCCCTACTCAAATTCGAGCAAAGCCACTGACTATGAATCATTCTTCTCCTATTCCCACTGCATCGGCCTCTCCGTTACTAAATCTCTTCTCTTTTTCCTCCTCTACCCCACCCTCGTCGCTCTCTTCCGATATCAGCGCCTACGCCAAACCCTCGAACAGTATCCCTATACCAGCCGACGCTCCTTCAGCTCCATGACCAACGAGCACGCGTTTTACATACAGCAAATTCTCGGCGAACTAGAGTTTCCCTTCACGTACGAAAAAGCCCTACAATTCGCTCTTTTCCGAACCTACGGCATACCATCAGTATCGAAGCTGCTCGTACAGACGAGCGAGTTCAGTGAAAAAGCGACCGCGACGAAGAGATACGTGGATACGACCGTGCTGGTCGGTGAATTCGCGGGATATCATCCCCAAAGCGAGCGGAGCATTGAGGCTTTGGGACGCATGAATTTCATCCACCATCAGTATCGGAAGTGTGGAAAGATACTGGATGATGACATGCTGTATACGCTTTCTCTATTTGCGGGTGAGCCGATCAGGTGGATAGACAAGTACGAATGGCGGAAGCTGGAGGATTTCGAGAAGTGCGCTATGGGTACGTTTTGGAAAGCTATAGGAGACGCCATGGGTATTGAGTATGAGAAGCTGAAGAGTGGGGGAAAGGATGGAGAGGGGTGGAGGGATGGGTTGGAGTGGTTGGAGGAGGTTATGGAGTGGGGACTGGAGTATGAAAAGAAATGTATGGTGCCGGATGAGAACAACAGGCAGACGGCCGAGCAGACCGTGGCTATCCTGCTGTGGGGCGTGCCGACGGCGATGAAGCCATATGGGAGGATGGCTGTTAGTGCGATTATGGATGATCGATTAAGGACGGCTATAATGTTAGTATACCGTGTTATAGCAAACAATTCGGAAGCAATTGCAATACTGATGGCATACCATCCAGATTCGCGAGACCGCCCGAAATGTATTTCATCCTCATTGCTGCCATCTTCACAATCCGCAAACTCATCCTCCGCTACCTTTTCTTTCCCCGCCCGTCCTTCCTACGCGTTCACGGGCCCACAGACGAGCCATCTGAAGAAGGCCGATACTTCATGAACAACTGGGAGACTGTGCCCTGGTACGTCAAACCCACAATCTGGAACCGCTGGTTCAGCCTCCAATCGTGGAAGTCGTGGATCATGGGACTTCCGATACCTGGCGATGGAGGCGAGGAGTACTGGCCGAAAGGGTACAGGATCCATGAGATCGGGCCTCGGGCTATGAGAGGGAAGGGAGAACAGTATGCGAGAGACTCGAGGGAGAAGTTGGTGGCGGAGAGGATGAGAGGATGTCCGTTTGAGAGGGCGAAGAGGGGATGAAGGACGGAGAATGATGAGCTGCTAAAAGTCAGGTGGAGCATATTTTCAGGGACCCGAGCCTCTAGATATATAGAAGCCTGATGATAATATCCGACACCATCTGCGCAAATCTTCGGCTGCTTCAAGCTATATATCTCAGGTTACCCGGCACTGTAGCCTCTTCTTCTAGTGGCTGTTCACAGGCCGGAAAGATAGCAAACATTTCCGTTTGCTTATCTTATACATGGGCCAGGCAAGAAGGGTAAATGATCCGGGATTGCAGTCCTAAAATTTAGATGTTCTATGCTGCATACCTAATGTACGCAGACTATTCCAACATAACGCAAGTTGCGAGCTGGGAGATTGGAAACCAACGACGGGATGACTGCCAAAACATATGCAATGCGGGAGCTGGGAAGCGATCCGTGGCTAGCGTGATGCCTCCCCAAATAGTTATATCGTATTTAGATCGAAGTGTTGTATGTAGATGGCAAGCTAAAAGGCAGATAGATTGCATGCACAAGAATCGAACATTGCTCGCCCAAAAGCAATTGTACACCACAGTGCAGCACCCTGCTCTTCCAACCCTTTGTTACAAATCTTCAGGAAAAGCTTACTAGTGCCATCCTGGTCGCATTCGTATTATATGTCCAACTGATGATCAACTCGTTCGAGTCCGTCCCCAACCATTGTGGATAGGCATGTCCAGCATAATTACCAAACGACTTGGCTGGGACAGAATTCCACAGCAATTGGGGCATGCTCCAAGGCCCAACTATGTGACCTCCCATTGAGTGTTGTATATAAATCTGATTCGTGAACGTAGTGAGAGAGACAATAAGCCAGGTGTTGTGGCATGAGGACCAGAATACGTCGCCGCTGGAATATTGTGCACCGCCAATCGTCTTCACCAGTGTCTCTGCGGAAGAGGCCTCGGAGACCCAATTTGAACCGGTCCAGTATGAGTACTAGGTGACAGAGATCTTAGCATCATGCATCGAATTTGGCGCACTGGCCCATTAAATCTCACCTGTTCGGTCTGTGTCGCACAGTCCCAAGGGACGCGAGCCAGCTTGAGACCTCCCGCGCCGTCCCCGCCGAAGAGATATAGCTTTCCGTCAATGTGCGAAGCAGTAGCAAAGCCGCCGTATTGGACTCCTTTGATGGGATAAAGTTGCGGAACGGCTCGTGTCATTGTCAGGCCGCTATCAGAGGCTGAGATCGAGACAAGGGTATTGTAGAGGAATGAACCGTCGCCATTCGAAGTGCGTTTGCCGACTGAATAAATAGCGTAGGCTTGCGTAGCATATGGGTTGTTGTACTGGGTCACGAAGGGGTCTTGCGGGTGTCAGGATTGAGGCAGCTCTCCTGCATTGAAGTAATGTCTGCACGCTTACTATTTGGCCAAATGAAATTGTTCTGGCAAGTTTCGGTGCCGTGCCATGGCACAATCTCAATGGGAACCTTGGGCTTCTCGGCAGTTCCAAAGTCTTGCAACGTCAAGGGGTGCTTTGGATTTGGCACGAATGCGTAGGAATTGGAGCTGAAGTTGACCATGCCTCCTGCTGCGTTGGTTGCTGTCGTGTCCGAGTAGATGATAACGTTCTTCCCATTGAGTACACCACCGCCTCCGCCGTCTCTGCTAACATTTGGGAATCCGGTGGCTTCCCCAGAATAAGTCGAGACAGAGAATGTGGGAGCTCGAATGGCTCGCTTGGCCACCAGGGCAGTAGAGCCGCGTAAGAAGAGAATCAGAGCCAAAGCAGCGCTTGAGATATCTGAAGTATACATGTTGATGATATCGAGGAGGTTGTAAAAATTACACAGAAGTGTGTCAAAAAGAAGTCAGATCAAGGCTTTTGGGTAAAGACCAAAAATAGAAAGCCGAAGGTTACACGAAACGGCATACGCACGCAGCAACGAGGGTCGAGAACGACGAAGAGGAACCCGCAAAGAAGGAGAAAGGAAAGAAACATCTATTTGAGTCAGCACGCTCCCAACACTCGAAGACTGCGCCGAAGTCTGCGCTTGGGCGGATTGAGATGGTCGGGGGGGAAAATGACAGGACGACCCATCCTGGCTTGAGACACCAACATGGCAACGAATTCCACCCACCTCGGGTGCCCAGTTGAAAGGAAGTACTTCCAGTTCGGATTTTCCTTTTAGGGGGAGTCATACTGCAAGCATTGAACCATCGTAATATCTCAATAGCAGAGTCGAGTGAAGGGCGAACATGCGAAGAGACTTTGCACAAAGAAGTTGTTGAGTTGGTGAGGTGGCGCTCCTAGGCCCATGGCGCCTAATCTTATCGCTTTAGTCCCGACGGCAGGCTAGCGTGGCTAGCTACTCAAGGGTAGCACGAGGAGGCAGCCGATCCATGACAACTCCAAAGCTTGCGCGAGATATCTTGTGCTAGACTGTAACCAAAACCTTTAGCCAAGCAAGACTTGGCAAGACCTGGGATCATTCAGCCAGTTGAGGACGTATCATACCGACTACCATGCCTTTTGATAGGTAGCCTGCACAATGAAGGCTGCACTGGACCGTCTCAACTCAACAATGCCTGCAACTGGGGCGGAGAAGGCTATTGGCCTATCGGTACTCAGTATTTGGAAGGCATCTGCGAAGTCTTCAGTCCATCGAGGCTTGATGGTGCGTCCATACGGAATGATTGGATCACTAAAAGGCTAAGGACCGATAGAGACCTGAAATGAGCCCCTACTAAGGCATTTCGATGTCGGGTTTCCTTCAGGAAAAGAGGTAATGACAAGGCCGGAATCCTCACTTGCTGACCACCTCGCTTTGCCCGGAGAGTGGAAATAGGGCATTTAAGGTTGTGTCGGAAAGAAACTTCCAAACACTTTTTAACATACCACAGATATGAACTCGGCTTTTACGACCGTCATCTGTATACGGAACATATAATGGTCCCATTTCAACTAGAACATATTCTTCACAGATTTACGTCATGTATGGACCGCGAATTGGGATTTGATATCGTCGAGGCTTGCGCCTATCATCCTAGCAACCTCTCGCTGGCTTTTGGCCGCAAGAATATCTGCGATCGAAGCTGGCTAACGGCCTATGAATTAGGTGCAAGCCAATGCTTTCAACCTCCGCACTATGGCTGGTGGTGCCGTTAGCCCAGGAATACTTCATGAAATAGAAAGGGATGACTAGAGACTTTTTCTATAACCGTTGCCAGTAAGCCGGTAATACAGACGGCTGCAAAGTGGGTTGGCACGTGCAAAAGCAATCCATCGTCAGGAAAGCTCGGCATTGCCCACCCAAATCGGTGCCTATAATCGAATCTCTAGGCGGGGCTACCGTCATCCTCACAAGTCCGACTTGCCTATGAAGTCCAATCAATTTTTTCCTTATTTGTTGAAGAAGGCCAGGATCCCTACCAATCGTTTTGATCTCCGCTGCTATTAATGGATCCCACTTTAACTCTTGTCAATGCATTCACTGCGGCATCGATGCGTCTCTGCGGGGATCGTCGCCGCGAATGCTGCCTGCCATGGTTTAATACTGGCCACCCCTAAGAAGGTATTTTCCAGCTGCGGGTGTTCGAGCAAGTTTGTTCCTAGGTCATCCAATTGGAGACGAGCTAGGTGTGTCCTTGTCTTCTGATTGGCTAATGTAGGAGTTAAATGAGACCGGCAAGATAGACGCAAGAAATTGATGCTCCAGTGTGGTAGACAATTCGTCCGATAGACACAGCTGGCTCAGCCCCTGTTCAGGAGATATACAGAACGTGGAGCACAGCATTATTATGCAAGAACATGATACGGGCCTTTGGAGTTATGTAAGGCCAAGCAAAGCAAGAAAGGGGGAGGCTGGAGTCGAAGACAGTACAGGAGGCAAAAACCATCATCTTTTAAGACGAACGTACTAATTCACAGAGCTGAGCTTCCAGAACAAATGAAAAGTACAGCTGTACTCCGTATGACTGTATCGTTCGACTGATATACGTCAGAGCTCCAAGATCTTGTTGGAGATATTTGCAAGGACATTGGAATTCGATACGGCGTCAAACTCTAGCAACACCGAGCAGTGGCAACTCCGCAAGGATTCATCCCGGATAGATGTCCGCTTTGCAAACAATCGCAAAGGACCGGATCGCGACCATTAGATGAAAAATTCTTCTTGCTGTATGCAGCTGTCTTGCTTGACTTGAAAAGAATATATTTGTGCAGTGCTACCTTGAGGCTTGCGATTCGAGACTCGAGAAATCACGTACAAGGCTTGAACATCCTCCCACTAGCCTGACCATTGTCATAATAGTCACATTCGTTCCTCCCTTCTCTCCCTGGCTGTCTTCCTAGAGAAAGTGGTTTTCATTGAATCGCGAAATGCGAATCAGCTCGTATGGGCTTATATTGAATCCAAAAAACGAGAAAATGAGTGCACGACTGAGGATGTAGAGTGAGGTCAAGAACGAGAATGGAATCTTGGGTTGTGCGTTCACTCTTAAAAAACAATGGGGGTATTGGGGCAGTTTGATATCTGCACCAGGATGGAGGCGCTGATTTCGGGCCACCAAGGCAATTGATGCTGTTTCCGATTTGGGAAGATGACCTTCAATTGCAAAAGGCCGCAGAGGGTTTGGATCGGTCCTTTGGTCATTCTACTGGATGTACGGTGGTTTGGATTGGCGATAGGACTATGGGTGGCCGAAGTTTCCCAAGTTGAGAACCACCACGACTTGGATCTTGGGTCTAAGCATGCCGATTTTTCAAACCTATATTTCGTAATTGTAACCCAAAGATGATGCCAATTATTCTCACGATCAGCTAGTGAGTCGACGTGGAGAATAACTCCTCATTCGAGCTAATCTTTCTCGAAGTGGATCACCGACTACAATGACTTTGATGGCAAGAAGCAGGAATATCTGGTGGAATTTGTTGGCAACCGGACGTAAGCCCCTTGCCAGGAAGGGTGACAACCCTCTAAGCCATAAGAAGAAGTTCTTTCGTCAGTACGATTACGGACAAAGACGATGCGACTACCAGCTGGCAAGGGAGAGGGGTTCCTGGTTGATAAAGGTCTCAGATTTATCCATGGCTATGGCGTCGAGTATGGCACCGTTCGGTCTCGAGACAGCGATGAATTTTGCTCCAGTTTATTCAACATCTACGAATACAAAGAGCCGTTCACAAGGCCTCCAGCCTCTTTCACCTCCGAATGACACCTGGGCGATTGTTACTTCTATGTAGCACGTCTTGTGCGGGGATCTTGTATTGATTGCAAGAGCAATTTGAGAAAGAGGCAATTTTGCTGGGGTTTGATTATGAAGGAAAGACGTGTTGGGACGAAGCAGGCAGATTATCTTGTACCCAAGATCACCTTGACTGGTCACGCCGACCACGGAGGCCTGCCGAGCAATGCGATGGAGTAACAGCCAAACCGCGGCTATGCAAGCCCACAGATTGATAAGTCATGCAGCGTTTTCATGATGGAACCGAATGCCATATCACAGCATGATGCTATGTACAGCGAACCGTGCCTGGTATCTACTTTCAACCTTTCCCTTCGAGCGCTCCCTCTGTAACACCATCATTTTAACCCCACCCGTACTAAAAGCCTAAGTACCGTTGCGGTAGCTGTGTACTCCAATCAACGCCAATTGAGCTGCAAAAGCGGTATCATTGCCTCCCACTTCTGTCTCGTGCCATATCCATTAGCTCTGTGTGCCTCGAGCTCCCGAACGCCGCTCTATGCATGTTCGTAAGCAGCGAACCGAGCCCGCTGTTTAGGTGGCGAGTGCGCCTCCTCAAGATCGAAAAGTGATTTAGTAAAACAAAGGCTGAAGAATGGAATGCATGATGTGTCTCTGTCAACAAGCAGGCTGAGGAGGAGCCAGTGACGATTGGCTAGGTTTCGCAGGTGCTGCCGGGATCTCTGGGACCTGGCTGGGAGGTGCATGGCTCGCATCGGGTTGTTTGACAATAACGGGATCACGAGGATCTGTATCGGGATGCACCTCGACGCCTTCCTGGTCCTCGAGTTGAGACCTGCCATTCTGTGAGAACCCTGAGCCTTCCTCCGACCGCCGACCGATAGGGGACCATCCAGCCACACTACCAGCGACAATTCCTGTAGCCATCATTACAGCAGCTGGACCGAATGGCGTATTTGATCGTGATCGTGACCTCCGCACCATGGATCTTCGGGATTCAGGTGTGCGGGGCGGTTGAGTGCTGGCGGTATCACTTTGCTCGTTTGTTGGCGTTTGAGGAAGAGAATTGGTTCGCGATCTTGATCGAGACGATCCATCTCTTGATTGCGACCGAGGTAGTAACGTATCAACAGGATGTTGGAGCTTGTATTTGATTACATTGAGGCGCCCACCACGGAGCATTTTCATGAACGTCAATTCTGCCCGGATACTTTCCAATGCGGGATTCCATTCGTAATGTCGTTCCTCGTCTGACACAAGCACCTTGGGAGCTGCCTTTCGGACGAACCATGACGGAATACAACTTCGTATCCATTCGTCTGAAATGAGCCGTAAGATGATCGCCACTGGTATCGAGAGGAACCCAAGCACCACCGAGTAGGCCCATTGAGCCTTGTTCAGCCGATGAGAAGAAAATGCAGCACCCCCAAACTGTACGATCAGGATCTGACCCGCAACGATAATGAATTGAATGCCAATGAAAAATGAATTTCGCTGCACACCTTCGAGTATGTTGAGTTTGTTGTCGAGTCGTCTGTTGTTGTACTGATTGAATATCTGCATCCAAACAAAAGTATTGAATACCAGAGTCTGCAACTGCGCTTGTTCGCGATCGCTTTGATACGAGAGGAAGGAAGTGCCTCCAAAATACAAGATGAACGTGACAGCGAGCTGAAAGATGGATTGCCCGACTATCATCTTCCACATAGTCACGGTAATCAAAGGTGCGGACTTGGGTTCGGGTTTGCGATCCAGAATACTGGGCGTAGGCGGATCAGTAGCCAGAGCGAGCGCAGCAAACGTATCCATGATTAGGTTGACCCAAAGAAGCTGGACAGCGGTCAGAACCGATGTCTCCGTACTGCTGGCTACGGCGGATACAAAGGTAAGTACGACTGCCGTGATATTGACCGTGATTTGGAACTATCTGAGATTAGCAATCATCTTCGGAAAATTTATGAATTCATCTCACTTGGAGGAACTTCTTGACCGAGTCATTAACAGCTCTGCCCCACATGATTGCTTTGATAATTGAGGCAAAATTGTCATCCATCAAGATGATATCAGAAGCCTCTTTCGCCACCTCGGTTCCTGCGATACCCATGGAAAAGCCAACATCTGCGGTTTTGAGAGCCATCGCGTCGTTGGTACCATCACCAGTCACAGCGACAGTCTCGCCCATATCTTTCAGCAAGGTGACCAATTCCCGCTTATCATCAGGGCTGGACCGAGCAAGCACCTGGAGTCTTGGTATAATCTCCAATTTTTCCCCGCGACTCAATTTTTTAAAAGCTGGCCCCTCTATAAGAACACCCCCTTCCGTGTAGATGTTGCATTCCTGCGCAATGGACTTAGCTGTCAGAAGGTTGTCCCCCGTTACCATGCGTACTTCGACGCCGGCCTTCTGACACGCTAGGACAGCATCGGCAACGCCAACCCTAAGTGGATCTTGAATTCCAACGATTCCGAGGAATACCATGTCCTTGAAGACCTTGTCAAAAACAGCGAGCTTGTGATTTACCTCCTGGGTCGGTACGCCTCGCGGAGGCCATTCCTTGAAGTCTTTGTATAGTAGACCAATTGTCCTCAGAGACCGTGAAGCATAAGTTTGGATAGACTGCTCCAATAAATCAAGACTTTCGGGGGTCATATTAGTTTCAGAAGTACCTTTGGTGGGGTCTTCAACGATTCGTGAACATTTTCCAAGCAAGATTTCCGATGCACCCTTCACCAGCATTCGGTACCGCCTGTCGCTGATCTTCACTACAGCAGCCATACATTTCCTAGCGGAATCAAAGGGAACAAATTGGACCACGTTGGCGTTTGCCCTCTCTTCACTGACGGACCCCATCGCAAGATGGTCGTGTGCAAAGCTCAGCAGTGCTGTTTCTGTTTTTGAGCCTATGAACGTGGACTGGCCGCTTTCATCTTCATCTTCGAAGGCTGTCGAGTTGACGGCGATTGATTGCTTGAGCAGTGATTTGACATCGCCGGCGATTGAGGAGACGAAATCAGCGATAGAAACATCTTGAGCGTCCGACCCGATAACGGCTGCTTTGCCTTTAGTAGGAGAGTCGGGAGATGTCGATGCTGATGTATCGGGGCTTCTCTTGCCTCCAAACCTTGTGGTCGTCCCGAGGATACCGGCAACAGTGGACATCTTGTTTTGAGTAAGAGTACCAGTCTTGTCGGAGCAGATAGTTGTAGCATTTCCCATTGTCTCGCAAGCTCGCAAAAGCCGGACGAGGTTATTGTCCTTGAGCATTCGAGTGGTTGCGAAGGCGAGTGCTAACGTTACAGCAAGAGGGAGGCCCTCCGGAACGGCGACTACCACAATTGTGACTGCAACTATAAACACTTGAAGGAATCGTTGTCCTTTGACTTTTGGCCCTCCTTCGATGCTGTCGAGTTGAACTAGAAACCTAATAAAAGTCGCGATGAAGAGAATGAGACCGGCCCCAAGACCTATTTTGGCAATCCATTCGGCGAGGACGTTCAGCTTTGTCTGCAAAGGTGTGGTTTGAGACTCGTCTTGGAAAGACATGATAATTTTGCCATGACTCGAGTTGACGCCCACGGCAGTGACAAGAAAGGTGCCAATGCCTTCGGTGACCTTTCCACCTGAAATGATGAATGGGTCCATTTTAGTGACGTTGCGATGGGCATCAATCGCAGCGTAGACCTCATCAGCGGATGTCTTTCTGAGCAGGTCGGATTCGCCTGTTGCAGAAGATTCGTCGCACTTGAGATTGTGTCCAGAAATGAAGATGCCATCCACCGGAATCATGTCGCCTGGTTCTAGATGCATAACGTCCCCAACGAGGATGTCGTGCACCGATATCACCCGCGACTTTCCTGACCGGACAACCTTGACATCCCTGTCTTCTTTCTTCTTATTTAACTTGACAAATTGTCGCTCTTTCTGGTAATCATTTATAGCGCCTACAAGGACAACAATGACGATAGCTACTATGATAGCCACACCTTCAACCCATTCGACCGGTGCCTCGCCATTTGGCTGGGGGGTAACCGACTGATAGATGCCCAAAGCCAAAGAGACAACGGCGGCGACAGACAGAAGTATCAAGACTTTATCGTTATAGGCCATCCAGGCCAGTTGCAAGAAGCTCTTGGCCTTTTTCTCTGGCAGGCGATTATCTTTGAAAATACGTTTGCGGTCTGCGAATGAGTCTTTCGTGGGTTTTCTAATTCCAGTCGTCGTCGCCCTCGTTAAAAGACGATCGGCGGGTTCTCCCTGGTCCTTATTTCGGCCCCATGCTACTGCTTGCTCGAAGGGTACGGTGCCATCGAGCTGCTTCTCATCAAGAGATAATCCTGCAGCGCAATCTGTCCGCAGCCCCTTTTCGAGGCCTCGCAGTCCCCCTAGTGCATAGAATGCAGCAAAGCTCTTTGGATTCAGCAACTTGGTCATTTGGCCAGGTGAGAAGGCAAATTTATTGTCCTCCACTTTGAAGTCCCGCTCTGCTTCTTCATGGTCGGCTTTCAGCGCATTTGCATCATTGATTATATTTTCATTACTAACTGCCGTGCTTGATCTGTCCTCCGCCGTCGACGAGGCGAAGGAAGACACGGAAGTCTCCCCACTGTATGTTGTCGGGCTATGGCCGGGCTCGTCCGAATCAACGGAATTCCCTCTCGAGCGGGAATTTGGCACGGCCAGGAAATTGTGGGGTCGAATATCGGTCCATTTGGATGTGGGAGAGGAAACATTATGTGCAGATGTGGGTCGGTTACTATCAAACGAATGCGCCGCCCGCAGATCTTGATGTGGTGATTCGCTCAAGAGTGGAGCGGGCTCCCCGTCAACCTGCTCATTGTGTTCGCCCTACAAGAAAACACGATATGTCAGTAGCAAGACGGTGGCCACTTCATGGCGGGGAAGCACTGACTGGAGAAGTGTTGATTGTTATTGTAGGCGCTCGTTGCCGGCGAGCAGTATATGGGGGTGGCGTCGGCGTTGTCTGACCATGACTCTCGGTGTCCGTCATGGTACGCTCATTGGCCTAGCCTTTGGTATCTGTGAACAATGGAACGCAGCGGCGATCATGTATAAGGAGGTAGGAACTGTCGAATGATATGAAGTGGTGCTGCGCGACTAAGGATACAGCCCTAGTGTTAATAGCTAAATATGTCTCGCGTTGTCGTCGAAGTTTCCTCTTGTTTTTGGTCGAAATTGAGGTCCGAAGAAGGCAAGTACGTGAAGAATGGAAGGTCCGGGGCTTCCTAACGCAAGTGCAATCAGAATACAAGCTGTGAAACCGAGTTGTAAAAAATTGAAGGAGGCCAATATACCAGCTTCCTTTGTCAACGCCCCTCGGGTCTTGTCCCACGTATATCTGTTGCTCTCAAGCTGAACAACCACTGATCTCGAGTGGAGGCGTCCGGTGAAGGCGACTCTCCGTAGGCATTCCTTCGCGGGGAGTGGAGTGCCATCAGATACAGAAACCAAACAGTTGCAACGAGCTCATCCCGTGGCGGGGGTCGTTGAAGATCCGGAGCTGTCTGGGATCCGATAGTATCAACAGTCCTTCTTCTGCCCCCTCGTGTGACGACTGGGCCACATCGATTTGACAAGAAGCAGATCCTTGCGCTTTGCTTCTGTGTGCTTGAGCATCTGTGGGTGCTGGGGAGCGCTAATTTTTGCACAGCCCCTTCCCCCCGACTATGCCGTATCCGGGATGAACGAAATCTGGCGGCAAATTGAACCTCTTATCCATGATCGCATGAAATGTGCGCTTCATGTTAAGTAAAGTACTAAACTAAATCTTCTGCCATATTTTCAATAATGTATAATATGTCATAGAAAGCTGCGAAAACACCTGGTCACGTTTCTACGCGGCAACTTGGCGTGCCGGCTTGGCCAACCTAGTGAGATCGCCCTGGATTCTAGTCTTTACTGGCAAAGTACTTAGATTCATATGGCCGCATCTTGGGTTGTCATCATCTGCGAAGGCTTACTTGTGACTAGTCGTATCATTGGGAATGAGGCCTTTACGTGCACAAAGCCACATGTCCGTGCTTTGATTCGCGCCTTCACTCCCAAGCAAACCCTGTTCGTTGCATATCCTGGGTCTCAGAATTATGCACTAAGCGCCAACAGGTCATCCACACGAAAGTTGGAAAGCAAGAAATATCCCTCCCGAAGGGGCTGTGCCCACCTTCTCATATGAACGTCGTAGGTCTCTGACGCTGCACGCGCCCCATGCAATTGTCGAATGTGCCTCATTGGCTGCACTCACCTGGCCCTAGCCACTCAGGGAGATGGAGTTCGCACCGTCCACAGGCTCAGCGTTTCGCCATCTCTCTTCTTCTTACCCTTTACGTTCCTCGCGCCTCGGTCCTCAGCCTGAATCATTGCCATACTCAACGATGCGAAAGAGTCGACGAGTTCAGGCATTCTGCCAGCCGCCATGAAACATGCAGCAAGGTCTGCATTCTCGGCAGCGATGAGTGCTGCCAGATCCATCCCCTTGAGGAGCAGATCGCGGCTGAGCCAGCGCGAGCTGAAGTTTAGAACGGTAATGTAGGCAAGGACAACTTCAGGGAGACAAGCCAGGCGTATTCGCTTCAGATCTTCTGCTTCGGCATCTACGTCGGAGATCAGCTACCACCATATTCAAAAGGTACCAAGAATGTTTACCACTTTGCGGATCTTGCAGCCAGTCCCGAAGTAACGGTTCAATTGTCGCCTCAACTTTATGGTAAGCTTTCTGGAGTCTGTCCTTCCATAACCTAACATCGTGATGTGGATTGGAGAGACTGTCGGGATCAAAGGTCAGGGATGCGAGACAGTACCTTGGATTCTCACTTACTTCTTGCCTCCATTAGCTAGAGTCTTCCACTCTTCCAGAGCATCTAAAGCTACAAAGAGATTTTCGAGATCCCGGAAAGTGGTTGCCTGTTTAAGCATCATCTCCCGCTCATTACTGACATCTCCTAAAGATGAGCTGCGTCTTCTTCGCTGACTCGAAGTATGCCGTGATCTCGTTCGGCGATTCGTACTGACCATTTCTTGTTCGTCTTCACCAAGGTCTTCAATCTTGCTGATGTCGATTGCATGGCCTAAGATCTTTCTCGTCTTGTTAAGTGATATTTCAGAGAAATTGACAGTCTGGGACATGAGCCGTGCTGCTGCTAAGCCATGCGAGCCTATAATGTCGTTAGCGCCGTCCATGCTAATGGTATCAATCGGTAGCACTCACGCAAGAGATGTTTGTAAACAACTGTGCCGACCAACATGGTCTCTCTCCAGTGTCCGTCAAGGAGCAAGTACCATTCAAATCCGTGAACGAGGTCCTCTTGTTCATCCGTCATTTTGTCTCCGATAAATTCAGTCCGAATTTGGCGAGGTATCGAGAAGTCCTTGCTAGGGTCCTCAAGGATTCTGAGCTTAGGGAAGTCTTCAGAGCTGCTTTCCAGCGCCGGAGTATCCGTGATGATCATGATCAACTGTGTGCTCAAGACCGCTGGGACATCAATACCTTCCTGGGTCATCAAGCGCACGAACGTTTGGCGCTCACCGCGATCAAGAATTGACGGGAGCTGACGACCCAGGCAAGCTATTGATCTCTTTGGAGACAGACGGGACGCATAGAGTGGTAACAGCTGCTGCTTGCCTGCTTTGCTGAGATAATCTATGTAGGCGACAATAATGGTTTCCATGGCATAGAAGCGATCTCCCTTTCCAAATGTGTACCCAACTTCTTGATATATCAGAATGACATGTGTGATAAGTCGCAGTAGATCATGATCCGTCATGCTGAGAGGTGCAGTGACGCTGCCTTCCAGAACTTCATCGTCCATAGGGGTCAGGATCTTGGATTTATACTCTGCGTTGGCGGAGACAGCAAGTCTTACGCCATGTTTGAAGACGAAGTCATCCAAAGTCTTGGCGATAATGCTACCTTGCAGCATCTTGATAGGCTCTTGTGATTCTAGCTTTGTTGCCTCAAGATGCTTCATCTTTTCAATAATCTGGTTCCCAGACTGCGAGCGCTGTCCACCAAAGATAGCAAAGTTGAAGGAATTTTGACGGTCTGTCAACGCAGCAGGCACTCGGTCTGCGAACTTGCTTTCCACGTGACGATCGAAGGAGTGCAGCAAATACGAGTTGTAATGCGCGAAAAGATAGTCATCCCAACTGCGGCTGACCTTCTGGACGCTAGGCAAGTAGCCGCTGAGGGCTCCATATACCGCGTTTTCATATTCGTCGATACCACCATCCTTGGCTGCAAGAGCGCATGTCTTCCGCCAGAGCGCGCGAGATCGCCAATTCGCAGCTGAAGAGGTCTTGAAGAGAGCGCTCCGAGGGTCGCCGTGCATTGCGGTAGATCTCCAATGTTCCACTCGTTCCCCACACCATTCTCGCACATAGTCCCAGTCTTTTCCTCGTCTCACCATCTCCCAACAAGCCAACCATATAGCCCGCTCAAAATAGTGGTCTTGCTTCTCGAGACTTCGGTTTTGGCGTGTAATGGCATCAGGATCCAGTTGAGTAACGAGGGCTGCAGTCTTCTCCGAGTTCACCAATGATGCATCAAGGCCGGGACTGTCCGGTTCCAGTGCTTTCGGCCATGATCGTAGGCGCTTCTGGCCTTTTATGGCCTCTTTGGAGTATAACCAGCTGTGTGCCCAGAGTCCAGAACCCCTATCCGCCCCCGTTTCCAATTCCTGAACGACCTGCTCGATGTCCTGCCCAGATTGGTCTGCGCATCTCTTCAGCCAATCCACAATAACGTGCCTCTCCCATGCTTGGTCATCAGATGCAAGAAAGCTACTCCATACGTCCCTCTCAGACGAATAACGATGTACTTGTATATTCTTGCTGGGTCGAATGATTAATGGGGTTTGCCCCTTCCGAAGCTTCTGTGGAACAGCTGGATCTGGTACTGGGTATTCCAATTGTAGCATGAGACTTAGCAAGTCCCATGTCTGCTCCTCCTGTTCCCAGAAGTTTAGGTCCTCAACCGTAGTCATCCTGTTTTCCTCCTTGCCATCGCCAGTAGCGGTAGGAACCGGCGTTGATTGACCACTTGACTTTCGAAGTTTTCGCTTGGTCTTCTTGGCCAATTGCTGCCGTCGTTCTGATGCATGCAAGGATTCTAGGTGACGTATCGTTTCGCTCGAAATCTTCTTGTAGGCATCTACCAGCGGGAGAACATGAATGCAGCTTTTCTGGGGCTTCTGCTGTGTCTTTGAGCTGAGGCGATCTAGATCTTCCGCAAACCGCTCGACCTGTTTGCCAACGCGGTCTGCGGTGGTTTGAAGAGGATGGAGTGCTCGATGAACGTCGCTGATGGTGGGAAAGGTAGGTAACCCGGGAGTGGAGCGCTCACCACGGCTATCAGAGTCGTAGTCCATGCTAAGGTCGTCATCTTCGACGTTGTCGCCAGAAGCCTCGGAATGGTGAAGGCTGTTCCAGCTCTCCTCTCGTATTTGCTTGGGAGGCATTTTGGCTTTCAACAATTAAATCACCGGTCCCCCAACAAGGAGGTTGATTGCCATCTTCGCCACAGCTCTTTCAGGCGTTGTTACTTCTTAGCAATGTCTGTGTTGAATCTGCCTATTCCCCAATGCGAGACGCGCCAGGGGCGTGTAAAGACGCGGCTAAAATTTCCACATGTTCGCTGCGAGATTTCATCCATCACTTTCCCTCCTCATACAATGTCTATATAGGCATCCATTAGAGTCTCGGGACAAACCTCCATTCTGGAGTACCCATCAGTGTTTGTTCAGATCCCTTGAGGATCTCTAAGCGTGCTCACGATGACCTAAGATGAATTTTGGCTCTCTCTAAATCCCAGGCCATATTCCTTCATGGACATGAGGGTCTTGACAACGAAGAGATTTGCTACATTAATTTCATGGATGGAGGACACCAGTAATTCTCGCTCGTTTAGCGTTGCTAACTGCAGGTATCAACTCAGACGCCTTGCGCTCGCTGCCTCATCTTCAGCCTGAGCAGATTTGCTTTAGGGCATGAGGCCGTCTGTCCATTTACGCCCTGCCGCTCATAGAAGAGGTTACAGCATCTGTACAACTCATCAATCTGGCTTTGACACTTATCCTCGTTGTATGAGTTTTTCTGGATGCAATCTGCAGATAGATCAGCCGCGAGCGACCTTAACATAGCTCCGTCCACGAGATTTGATGACTACCTTGTATTGCACACTGGCCAGCCATTAGCCCGCATCTTTGAATGGGACATAGCCGGACTCACGGCCTTAGAGTGACATGGTGGTTCAGTCTTCAATGCTTCCTCCATGCTCATGCCCTGAACTCTGTCAGATATAATAGGATATAGCTAGCCAACCAATTCACCATTTTATCGAGTTCGTAGAGACAATTCTGGGAGTCAATATAGATGTAGCTTTATATGACCCGGATCTGGGTATCTAAGAGTGGAGTTTGTGTGTCCGATTTGATAATTATAGATGTTCCTCGGGAGCGAAAGCCTCTCTCTCTCTCTTTAGATCGGCGGTGCCACCAACTTCAACTCTCATTCTTCCTTTCGACTCACGGAAACACAACATTTTCCCCCACCCAATATCCAGTCCTCACATTAGGTCTCCTCTCATCACCGCCACGTTCAAATAGATCTTCACTTTTGATTACTCAAGCTCTATCGTCAGGTAAGTCACTCCCAGACCACGGGTAGACCGTCCTCAGGCAAACACAACGCACCCCTGACTCCCTTCAGCCTCTGGTGACACCGAATAATCTCGCATCTCGCGCCTAAACTCAATAAACCAAGCCCAAGCATCAAACCTCACACTCCCCACATCCACCGCAAGCACAATGTCCGACCGTGACCAGTCCCCCAGCGCTGGAGGCAACCCAGACGATCAGCCCAAGTCCGAGCACCTCAACATCAAAGTGACAGACAATAACAACGAAGTGTTCTTCAAGATCAAACGGACTACCGCTCTATCTAAGCTCATGAACGCCTTTTGTGAGCGTCAGGGAAAGTCCATTCAATCGGTTCGCTTCCTGTTTGATGGTGCGAGAGTCAACCCCAGTGATAGCCCTGACTCGGTAAGCCACCTGACACCAAACCTCCGGTTCGGACTAGACAAGCTGATGTTCTCCCCCAACAGCTCGATATGGCCGACGGAGACACGCTCGAGGTCCACCAGGAGCAGATTGGCGGATCTTAGAGATTGCCAAAGAAAGAGAAGGCCAGAAACCCCATTTTTGCAGGCGTTTATAATGCGAGATGGATGAGGCATTTCGGTATCAAGGCTGGCAATATCGTTTTACAGAACAAGGTCTATGTCCCGAGCGATCGTTATCATGGCCACATACTTGCACTGGGCGCATAGGGCGCAAGATCGTGTCTTTACGGAGACGACGGGGAAGGTCATTGATTGCTCCGAATAGATAAGGGCGGATTTTCCAAATTGCCGACGTTACCATGCTACTGTGCTGTTGTTTAACGTCAACACCTATAACACCTGCGTTAACCTTGACTGCGAACAGGACTCTGGCTAGACCAACAGGTGGTACCTGACATTTGAGGGTCTCTCTAGTACCCAGAGGTGACCTGTGATGTCGGACTTCTGTATTCATTCGAAGAGTGCGACCGTCCCTTTCAGATTCAATGTCACTTGCCCGATCAAAACAGTCACCGCAGTCTCAGATGATCATCCTTCGCTCCTATGAATAAATATGTGCTTTCCCTATGTTGACACTTCTTGTATATCAAATAACCACCGACCCCAATGCCTTTGTATGCCTCTCCCAAACCATAATGTACCCTTCAACAGCAACCGCCCACAAGAAATATGCTTGAACACGCTTAACCCTAGCACCTTCCCCAAACCATAATGTATGCTTCAACAGCAACCGCCCACAATAAATATGCTTGAATACGCTCGACCCTAGCAGCCAGGATATATACACCTTTCACTCCCCTCTTCCCATCACCATTCACCCATCCCAAACCGCTCTTCTCGCTTCCTCCCTCTCCCTCGCCGCTCTTTCCTCCTCCTCTCTCTCCCTCTCCCTCCTCCTTCTCTCCTTCTCCCTGATAGCCTTTTCATACGCCCTCCCTTCCTCCGTCCTCTTTGGCGTCTTGACCCCCAACGCACCAACTATCATCCTTCCAGCAGCAGCGCTAGACTTTTCAGGTCTCTTATCATCCTTCGCGAAGGCTGTCGAGCGGGGTGGTGGACTGGTCGGTGCTCCATTGGTAGGGTAGTCGTAGGAAGTAGGGAAGCCGTCCCAGTCGGTGCCCTTTTTGCGAAAGTGTGTTGGTGAGGACGGGGTTGGTGGAGGCGGGCCGGGTGTTTCTTGTTTATCGAGGGGGGTCGAGGGGTGGGAGGGGCTGCTGGCTGTGGAGGTGCTGTCATTCTCGTCTTCATCGGAGACCGAGGCGGCATCCCTCCAGGAGTCTGCTACGGGAGCTTTGGTGGCTTTTGCTTTCGCGGCAGGTGATATAGAAAGGCTCTTAAAGGATGTGTCAAGACCTGGTAGGCTGTTATAAGACCAGATGACCCTTCCCTTGGACGAGAAGCATGCCTTTGGTCTTGCGAGAAATGGCCGCCATTATTGCTGCTTTCGTGGTTGTAGTGAAAGAGAAAAAGAACGGAGTAAGGCAATGGAAAGCAACGAGCAGGGCAGTGCTATCTGCAACGTAAATCGCAGAGAGATGTCGAATTGGAACGGGTACGGAAGTGTGGGGCTAGCTAAGAGGAGTATAATCTAACTTCCAATATATATATATATCTCTCTCAAAAGCAAACGCATTGGCTTTCATTTTAAGAAGCTGTGAAACATGAAGCAGCGATGCCATTCAAAGTCATGGGTCGAACGGGAGAGGGTAGTGGGGTGGTTCGTCCGGTAGCCATGATTTTCGAGGGGTCTAGGCCGTCCAAGCGGTCTGCCACGTTCCGCCCCTCGTAATAATGGATGAGGGGGGAAATGGACAGAATCTTGCAACTAGAGTAGTAGTATCTAGCATCAATTGCTCGAGTCTCAGAAGACTTCTCATTGCCAGGACCAGGCGAGAGAGAGAAGCACTGGGAAAAGCATACACTTGTATAATGGATCACACTTTGTAAGCCTGCACGCCTCAGCAGATATTCTCCTCAATATGGGCCCGGACAAGATGAACGGGAAAGTGCATGCTTAAGGTCGCTGTGCTCAGGTACTGTCTCCTGCCACAAGTCATGCCTGCCCTTCAATTTTGGCAGCAAGTGCAATTGGGAGATGTTCACAGCGAATGCCCAACTGCGATCATGGCCCCAGCAGACCTTGTTTCGCAGCCTTGGTCCACTTCGCAGTTCAACCACCAATTTTCCGTAGATTCACACGTTGTCGTCGCACGCTTGTTGAGCAATCTCGCGTGCCTGTCGGCTCGGGAGGTCATGCCGCCTTCAGCGCTTTCCCTGCCGATCTTTGGACGCCCTCAGTCATGGGCGAAAAGCACCTAACGCAATCGAGGGACTTGTCGACTGACTCATAAACCAGTCATGTTGTAGAGTCATTGAAATATTTAGACTGCTTCAGACCGTTCGTAGACAGAATGCGAGGGATTGCTGAACTTGTCAGTCTTCACAATTCAGCGAGATGGGTCGAACATTGGTCTACCCCAAGAGGCAAAAGAATACTGTCCATCGTAAGGATGACCGTGGTAAGTAGCTTAAGATGCATCCCGACTGTAGATGTGCCAATTGTTGGTGGACAATCAATTGATCGCACCACCGATTCTGTAGCCACCTACGACCTCCATGCCATCCACTCCATCGTCAACACAACCCCCGTCCTCCATGTCTCATTCACCTCCTCAGACCCGGAGGACCCTTTCCCGACCGTTCTTCCAATGATCGGTACGATGGCCTCTTACGAACGTCCAAGTGCCGACCTCAATGAACCATTGGAATGCTACCTCCACGGCTATGTCAGCTCTGGCATCATGAAGCAAGCACGCGCAAACCCAGAACAAGGGCTTCCGATCACCATCGCCGCGACGAAATTCGACGGCATTGTACTTAGTTTGACGCCTAATTCGCATAGCTATAATTACCGCTCCACTGTGTTGTTCGGCTATGGCAGCTTGGTGGAGGATAAGGAGGAGAAAATTTGGGCCATGAGCGTAGTGACTAACTCTGTCATACCAGATCGTTGGGAGAATACAAGGAGCCCACCCGATAGTGCCGAGATGGCATCGACGACAATATTGAAAGTGAAGATTGTCAACGGGAGCGGAAAGATCCGAACGGGTGGACCGGGTGACGAGAAGAAGGATACCGAGCGTGAAGACGTGGTGTCCAAGACGTACACTGCCGTAATACCAGCTTGGGAGGTATATGGTGAGCCTGTTCGTGGTGGGGATGGTCGGGTAGAATCTGTGCCGGAGCATGTACGGACGTTTATCGAACAGACGAATCAGTCGAACGAGGAGTATGCGAAGACAGCTTCTATCCCGAAGTAATTCGCATCTTTGGATGCATTGCCGCTGAGCATTGTTTGGAGATGAGCATCCCAAATCCAGATGGTTCTGAACGAATGATCCAACGAAAGATGAGTCCAGCCTTCAATGATCCAGACTTGTGAGCTCGAGTTGAGGGGGGCCTGTTGAAGAAAGTATGGGTCATGATATAAGCGGATGTCTCACTCACAAGCATTGTAAATAGAGATCCAATGAAGTTATCCGGCTGCTTCAAACTATCTCCCTCAGTCCCCAGACAGCGCCTTGCCCACCAGATCCTTACACCTCTCGCTCATCGGAATCCCTAACGCCAACCGGTGTCCTTCTTCGCTCATTTTTCCCCATGTCTTCCTCAGAATCCTCACAATTTTATCCTCATCATGCTGTCTTTCAAATTCTTCAAATTGATCGTCCAAAAACACTAAACACGCCACATCCTCTAAGATCTGCGTTTCCTCATCTTGTTTCAAGTCTTCTTTGCGTATCATGCTCGCCACTCGGCCAGCATCTTCTACAGAATACCCGACGTTGGAACATATCTGGGATGCCATTTCCGCTTGGCGCTTTTTAAGAAATGTCCGCCAGGTATGATATCCAACTTTGGTCATGGGATATGAGTTGCGAGGGACCTCCCAGCGGCGGAAGTGCTGGGCGCGGATCGCCAGGCGGAGGGTATCTGGAGCGGAAGGACTGCGCTTTTCGAGGTAAGAGCTCATCTTTTGGCTGTAATGTAGCTCGTAGGGTTGATCCGAGCCGTTGACGATAATCTTGTTGGGGTCTTCGGCGTGGGCCTCGTCAATGAGCTTGAGTGCGGCCTCATACTTGGGCTCGCCCATATCTGGAGAAAGGGATTGCAGAAGTTTGCAAGAATCCTTGTCCAGATCTGTGTAGGCGTGTCGTTCTCTTGTGGATAGGTGGAATGACTAATCACACATTTCAATAATGTATGTGGCCTTCCCATTCTCAATCTGTTATTCTCGGCTAGCTCAATAGATATTACTTTATCGGTTTACTTGTAAGACTGTAGTCCTCGGCCTTTGTACGATATCAACGTTCAGTCAGTGAGATCGCACAATGTACATCTTCCCTTCCCATCGTCACCTGATTATCCCAATCAGTTGTCTCGATGATCATAACAAGTATCAGCCATCCTCCACGCAGATTCCCGCCCGCTAAATGCTTCACGCTGAAGAACTATCAAACTCTCATCACTTTGCTATGCATCATCTTCCCGATCTTCGCGTATCTGTCCTTGTTGTCCTTCGATCTCGACTGTCATATGATGATTCGCTACCTAGAAAGATGTAAGCAATTGCCAGGCCAATTTAACCATCATGGATACTCACTGTCGCTAGTATATGATCCATCAGTGTAAGAATAGCTGCTCGCCGAATATTCACTTTTCTGTCTCTTTTCCGTCCTCTTTCGTTGCAAACCTAGGCAGATTGCCAACGCAGCTAAAAGCCCGGCAACCCAACCGAGGCCGCCAATGCCACTACTTTTCTTCTTCGGACGGTCAACTCTCGACGGACCCGCCCCAAACCACCTGCGGCCACCGCCTCCCGTCGCCGTACCACCTCCACTGTGATGATGACGGCGCTCTTCGATGATGGTTGTTTCTTTCCTCTTCCTGCTCCTGATACCGAGGAGACCCAAGAGAGTGTCGAGCAAGCCCTTGAAACAGAAGAACGCACACAGCAACAAGAGAAGAAGTAGTCCCGCAAGGACACCGATGACGATACCGGCAATTGCGCCAGGACTCAGACCATTGTTCGTTGTGGAGGTCATACCGGCAGCACTCGTTGCCCCTGTCCCAGAAGCCGAGGGTGTCATGAAAGCCACAGTGGTGGTAGCAGAGCCGGTTGATGTGACTGTGGTCTGAGCATTGCTAGTCGGCCGTATAAATGCTGTCGCGGTGGATGTGGCAGCCTGAGTTGTTATCGATGCAAAGTATGAGCTGCTTCCGCCAGCGCCGTTGCTTGCTGCACACTGGCCAGCATATGCGCAGTATTGCCCCACTGCACAGCAGATTGTTCCGCAGGGACTCTCATTCACCGAGCTGTCGCATGAGGCGGCACTGGCTGCTGGTGCAGCGGCCGGGGTGTTTTGTGCGCCGAAGAACGAGCTATATGTGGAGGTAATAATGGTGAGCTCGCTGGCAGTGTATGTGGTAGTATAGTATTGCCATTGGCCCTTCGCATTTTGCGCATTCGCTTGCTGCGTTCCTGCTATACATTGGGCTTGCCCAGCAGAATTTGTCGAGCATGATTGACCACTTGAGCAACACAAGAGACCATTCCAGCCACAAACTGTCCCTGCGCAGCTTCTCTCAGAGAGGTAGTGATACTGCGATTCGAGTAGTTCCTTAGGAGCTTGTGGTCTAGCGATCGAGGTGTGAGTTGTGGATAGGATGGTGAAGAGGAGGGAGAGTAGCGTTGGCGGTTGCGAGAGCAGCATGATTGAGGAATGTGTGGTGATGAGATGAGGAATGAAGTTGGTCGGCCCGTATCTTGACTTTTCTATGATTTACAATCCAACAGCTCCGTTCGCTCCTTCGCCAATTCTGCAGCAATGTGAGCTCGACTATGACAATGATACAATATCACAATAACGAGCGTCTAAAGATAAGTAAGTGAGCGTAACAAGGAGATGTATGGGGGAGAAGTGCAAAACTGCAGGGGAGCGTTTCTATCCCACTGCCAAATTGGCCCAGCCCCTCCACCGCCAGCCACCGAATATCGCAGGTTTTCCACCACTCAGAGCAAAACAACAATTCCCGATAAACTTGACGTGGAGGATGACTCAAACAAGATCTATCGACGTGTAGCGACTGACATCAGCGTGGTTGAGTCTGCTGTCGCATTATCTTTGTAGGGTGATCGACTATGCTGACAATCCCACTGTTGATTTTTAGCGTTACCCCGGCTCGCAGGACAACCACGTTAGACAGTCTTGGCACCAAAATACCTTGGCCGATAGAAAAACGATCACAGCGTTCACCGTAAAGGATTTACCTCAAGCATGATAGAGCAGAGCAGATTGTACAACTCATCTACGAATGTCATCCCTTCATCGCCGCTGAGTCCATCTGCGCCGACAGTCACTTATATTTGCCCGCTAGCCTGCAGCTTGCCCTATCATAAGCAAAACCCGCTATCCGCATTAACATCCCGAGCATCCCACTTGATCAAACCTTTCGATACGCAGTTTTCTGTATCAGCTCTAATATTGTTCAGCTAATTGCCTGAAGACGGACATATCTTTCTTGACGTCTTCCATACCCTATCGCAACGCAGGGTTTGAAGGCATAACATTTCACTCCGTCCCTTCACATTGATATCTACATAGCGACATAGTATCCTAAAGACAAAGGGGCCACTACTGCAGATCCCATCATCAATCCAACGACTATCTCATTCCTCACAGTGCCGGCTCTATCCTCTTGTTCTGTGCACCGCATCCGTGTACCCTGAGTTTGACTAGCCATGACACCGCGCTCATCCCATACGCCGTAGGAACAGCATCATCACATTACCTACCATCTCATCCGACAACCTGCGCTGCCACTCCGACTGCCACTCCCACACCCATCCCATACAATGCCATCGGACATCTCGTCGGCGCCGAATTCGCACTTCCAACGACAAACGCCCCTGCGGCGGTTCCGCCCGCGCCACCAAGCGTCGCACATTGCGTCAACGCCAGTCCATGACAAGCCTCCACACTCAAGCTCGAGCAGATCGACTCCGCTGAGGGTACCGGCATAGCACCTTCTTGGGTGACACCTCCACCAGGTCCGTTTATGGTGACAGCCATCCCTCCTCCCTCTAGCATACCCGTGCACTTCGCGGACTCCAACTGGCAACTTGAGAAGGATGATGTACATTGCGCAGCATTTGCGTAAGTCGTTGGTAGGTAAGGATATGGATAGAAGCTGTTGGCGACTGTGCTCCCACCAGCAATGGCATGCGTGATGGCCGCTGCATTTGCTGTGTTCGTTTTGCCTCCACTAGCTGGCGCAGCGGTAGCGGCCGCTCCTCCTTCGCCCAGATTGCCGGTGCACGCAGCGTTGTGAGGACAGCAAGCGATATTGCCAGCCCCATCCACGGCGCAATTGGTATTTTTGGGGCAGCAGGCTTGGCTGTTCATCGCTGAGCAGTCTGTGGGGCATTTTGAGTCACGGCGAAAGAGGTCAAGGTTGATGAGCCCTTTGAAGTTGGAGGCGGGGTTAGTGTTGGGAGCGAGGAAAGGGGAGTATTGAGTTGCAAGGGCGGTAGGGAGGGTGAGGAAGGCGGAGAGGGTGAGGATGTTGGAGAAGAGCATTATCCACGCAGTGAATGCTACTGCCGTTAAACTAGTAGGTGGTGACTTTTGACGTGTGATTCGATTTTATTGGCCCTGTGCTTGCCTGACCGCTCCACCCTATTTGCGAGGGTGGCCCCTCGGCCTAGCTGATTGATGAGTTGATCCGAATACTGAAAGGCTTCGTGAGCCTGAGTCTCAGAAACGGCTTTGTTCCTTACTTCTTGATAGCGTAATTTGACTATGTGCAAAGATCAAGAGAGTGCGCCAAAATGTGGGGCTCAATATTGACAGGATGAATGGCCTGGCAACTGCCGCGCGGGTATACCGAGCGACGCGGTTGTTGGGCTCGATCGAGACCATGCCTTATCCAAACTGTCAATCTTATTCTCCCTTCTTGCGCCATTTTAAGTCTGGTCCGCTCACATCCCCTCCTGCAATCCTAGCCTGGACCGCAGGCTTGCGAATCTCTATTTTTTTTTCTCGGGCTTGTTGACTCAAGCGAGCCTTGGATGAAGTCGTTCTTTGGAGCACAGAAGGCATTGCGACTCAATTACAGATCTCTTCTTCTGCCTACTTCGACCTCCGTTGGAAGCGGGGCGATTAGCCAGCTGCGCTCCTATCATGTGAATGGGCTTTGGCAAATATATTATCAAGTTCTGCTGACGGATTGGTAGGGCGATGATAGACAACGACTGTCGAATTTCTGGGTGCCGACTGGGGGCATTGCTCCAGCAGAGGGCATTAAAGGTACTGGATACCTGAATTATTTATTTCGGTAGATTACTAACCTAGATCATAGAGGACGCGCAGGCCTTGCTAATAAGGGCAGGCTTCGTACGCCAGGTAGGCGCAATGTTCCATACCAATTCTGTCTTGTTGGTCATTGCTGATACGCATAGGCGCATGCTGGCCTCTTTCAGTTTCTCCCTTTGGGACTACGAGTCCAAGAGAAATTGGAAAGGCTGCTCGACAAGCATATGACCAAGCTTGGTTGGTCATTGTGATCCAGCCCATTTCAAAAGACACCTCATTGACGATGGCCAAGGTGCATCGAAGCTTTCTTTGTCAACTTTTTCATCCGAAGAGCTATGGAGCAAAACTGGCAGGCTCGATAGTAGCAGCTCTGAGGTAGGTAGACTTCATTATTTGTGGATCTTTCTTACTTGTAGTCTGTAGCTGTTTCGTCTCGAAGACCGCAAGGGCGGAAAGTATTTGTTGTCACCCACCCACGAAGAAGAGATTACCTCGCTCGTGGGCGGCATCGTCAAATCATATAAAGAACTCCCACTTAGACTTTATCAGATATGTGCGTCGGTCCAGAAAGAATCATGCGTTAGAGCTCACAAACTACACAGCTCGCAAATACCGAGATGAACCGCGCCCCCGTCAAGGTCTTCTTCGAACTCGAGAGTTCCTGATGAAAGACCTATATACCTTCGATGCGAGCACAGAGGACGCCTTGCAAACCTACGAGACTGTCCGTCGAGCCTACGCAGCGTTCTTCAACGAATTCAAGATCCCCTACTTGACGGCTGAAGCTTGTTCTGGCGAGATCGGAGGCGACCTTAGCCATGAATATCACTTTCCAACCTCGAAAGGGGAGGATAGAATCATTAGCTGCAAGTCTTGTGACTATGTCGCTAACGAAGAGCTTGCAGAGAGCAGACTTACTCGGCAGGGAGGATTCTCGACGGAAACGGATCCGTACCTATCCGAGACTGATAGCGAAGGAGATAGCTTTACCTCTGAGAATCCTACGATTAGTGCTACTGCACTTGAGCTAAACAAGGAAGACGAGGTCGATCTCGAGATGACAGCACAGCGATATGGCAACCAATGGATCGGCATCACGAGCGATCGTAATACCATCGTTCAAGCCTTCTTACCGAAAGAAATTCATCGGGCGACAAGCTCCCGTGATCGAAAGGCTCAGATTAATCCTTTCATGATTAAGAATTTGGTCCCGGACCTTGATCTGAGCGTTGAGAATCCAATAGCTTCGTTCAAAGAGCATCGACGACTAATGAGGGACTCGGATGAAGACGCCTCGGTACCAGCTCGACTTCTACGACTTGTTGACATGCGCTATTACTTGTACACGCCTATCGGCTTTCAAGGTGGTCTATCTAGTGCAATGTCTGTCACTGTCGGCGGCCAAGAGATCCCGATTGAAGAGATAGCTGCGTCAGAACACGATTCCGTTGATCTTGTTAGGATAGAGACTGGTGACCCTTGCCCAAATTGCGAAAAGGGAACACTCAAGGTTGAAGTTACGGTGGAGCTTGGTCACACATTTCATCTAGGTACTCGCTATAGCGAGCCATTGAATACTAAAGTCGCCATCAACCCGACTCAGAGTCTCCCAACGGATTCCAAGCAAGAGACGGATGGTGACGGTCGTGCAGCTACAACACGCAATCAAGTTCCAATCCAGATGGGCTGTCACGGCATCGGCGTCTCCCGCCTCATCGCCGCTGTAGCTGACTCGCTCGCTGACCACAAAGGCCTAAATTGGCCGAGTGTGATGGCTCCCTTCCATACCGTCATCGTACCCACCAAAGGTCAAGAAAATGAAGCTGCCGAAGTGTACGACATACTCACCACTACAAAAACCTTCCGAGGTGGGAATACAATTGATGCGATTCTCGACGATCGTACAAAAGAGTTAGGATGGAAGCTTAAGGATGCAGATATGATTGGATATCCTGTGATTGTCGTTGTGGGAAGGGATTGGAAGAATGAGAGGAAAGTCGAGGTGCAATGTCGACGCTTGGGATTGAAAGATCGGGTGCCTTCGGATGAGTTGAAGGGTTTTGTAGAGAGAATTTTGGTGCAGCTGTGATGCTGCTCGAACAGACATGGATTAGAATGGAAGATGTAGGGCGACCCCGACCGCGGTTTTGGCCAATGTATATGGTATAGTATTCCATTTCTGAGGTTCCATCTTCGTATACCACACAAATTCTTGGATGCCCATGGCTTGGAGCTCATGGTATTATGCACATGTTCAAGTGGGAATATGTTCTACTACTAGGAGGAGGCTGTAGACAAGTCAAATAGACAATTACGGGTCTGTATAGCGAGCTTTACAGCCTCAAGCTCCGACAATCCCGCTTCTTTTCCAAGCTTCATAACTCACCCTCGCGCCACTGTATTCACAATACCATTCATATACAACATTAGCGCAAGGACCCTCAGACCCGCGGAGCGTTTATTGGACTATTGGGCACCATTCGCTTCGCGTTGCCATGGCTGTACGACTGGTTTCTCATCATGTAGGAAAATTCAGATGATCAATACTCCCAACGAAAAACCCTCACATCAAAACCCACCACCAATATCCACCTTTACCTCCCCCACCGCATCCATCCGTCCGCCTCACCCAAACCTCCTCATCCGTGCAAGCATCACGGAAGTTCCACAAGCACCCATCTCCATAACCTACCTCAAGCAAAACATCCCCACCTCCCATCCTAATCCTCATAAACTCTCCACCACAACCCTCGAGAGTATGGATTTCAGGCTATCCAGAAGCTCTCACTCGCTGAACGCTGGGCTTGTAGGCGTTGTTTTTCATTTCACGAAGGGGTCGTTGCTGGGAGCTGCATCGCTGGACAGTGCGCTTCCTCTAGCTACTCTGGCCTAATGAGCGGGATTTTGGGAATGCTATTGTATGGCGTCGTATCGGTGTTACACTACTTACCGTGATCCGTAGGCGGCTTCTGATATGTCACGCCAATTGTTTGCTCTGCGCTTTGACTTATTCAATGGATGATGACTTTTGGGACCTGAGGAAATCAGAACCCCAAGCCTAGCCATCGTGGTCTATCAATGAGTTTGATTGCTATGGAGCGAATAGCTCTGCGCAGTAATGTCAAGAGCATATGGCTTTCACGAATCATCTCAACCTCATTGCTCTGTGCACTTCCCCAAAATGCCTTCCCACGGTCGGAGATCGACCGACCCATTCAAGGCTTTCTCCGGCTTACCCTTGAGGTAATTGCCAGCCATCCATCCCTGCATCTCGATGTCGCCAGGTATCTCCCATTCGACATCTTTTCCAGAAAAGTTGAGGACGACGAGCCATTTTCCGCTCTTCTTGCCCGTCCTCAGATAAGCAAAAATCTCCTCGCTGTCTTGTTCAACAGCACGGTAGTCGCCGTAGATGAACGCATCGGCATGCTCTTTGCGATTTGTCAATCCGCGTTGCCAAAATTGCCAGGTGCTTAGCTCGTTTGAACGATCTGCGGATAGCTGTGCCTCTGCGTTGACATCTTTGTAATCGTCATTGACTCTCATCCACGGCTCGACGCCTTTTGCGCTGAAGCCAGCGTTGGGACCTTGATTCCACTGCATTGGTGTTCGGGCGTGGTCTCTGGCTTTCTTTTCCAAGACCTTTCGCTCTTGAGCCAGACGTTGAGGGTCGTTACCATACAGCTCTTTGCTCTTCTTCCAGAAGTTGATCGATTCGATGTCCTTGTATTCTTTCATGATGTCCCACGACTTCGGCACGTTCCTCATGCCTAATTCCTCTCCCTGATATACGAACAGAGTACCGCTCAACGTGGTCTCCATCAGGGCTAGCAATTTAGCTCCATATTCACGATAGATATCACTATCATCGCAGTACCGAGAGACCGATCTGGGATTGTCATGGTTCTCGACGAAGACACTGTTCCAGCCATCGCGCTCGATCATAGCTCGCTGCCATTTGGTAATTACGCGGTTCAGGTCTTTGACGCTCCAATCGTACAACGTCATGCGCACTTGGCCAGGCACGTTGTCAATATCGACAACGTCGAATATGAAAATCATGTTCAACTCGCCACTTCCACTGCGGACTGTGCGGAGGATCTCATCGATGTCGCTGACACCAGGCATCTCGCCGACCGTGATAGCGCCATGCTTTTGCAACACTTTGTGCTTGATCTCTTGCAAATACTCGTGCATCCGAGGACCATTGACATAGTATTTGCTACCTGGATGATACTTACGATCCGGACCAAGCACAGGCTCAGCGTCTGGAAATCTTTGGTCTTTGCTTATCAAATTGATCACGTCCATTCGGTAGCCGCAGGCGCCACGTTCAAGCCAGAAGTTCATTACGTCGCTACGCAAATTCCAAAATCAGCGTCATCCCGTGAAGGTCAATCCTCGAGTCATGGGAGGTTTCCGTCGGCCAAGTGCCTTGAAGTTTGGTCCTTGGGTCCCAAATAAAACAAGCTAGAAAAACACGTACTGGACAGCGGCCCGAACCTCCGGATTCTCCCAATTGAGATCAGGCTGCTCAGGTGTGAAGAGCGAGAGAAAATATTCGTCCGTAACCGCATCGTAGGTCCACTGCCACAATTCGTAGTCAGTACACTGTCTTCAAGGTGCGGTACGGCTCCGTGAGACAAGGACACGGAGCAGATAAACGATAACATCTCACTCTTCAAACATGTCTCAGATAATGGGGTGGGAACCACTACGTTAGGGCACAAGATGAGACAGAGATTTGCCATACTGCACTGTTCGCTTCACCGAGAATCTGCGACCAATTGTTTGGCGGCAACGGTTGTCCTGCACTATCCCGCCGAGGCTTTTTCCAAATGTACCAGGAACGCTTGGGGCTAGTCAGAGAAGAGCGTGATTCGAGGAACCATTCATGCTGCTGCAATTAGGTTATCCTTCCGACTGAGACACATGACAGGATACCTCGTCTGACGTATGGTTGACCACGAGATCCATCATCAATTTCATGCCTCGCTGCTTCAACCCGGAGACCAGATGATCAACGTCTTCAATGGTGCCATAGATGGGGTCTATGGCCTTGTAATCTGCAATGTCGTATCCCATGTCCTTCTGAGGGCTTTTGTATACTGGCGAATTCAATATGGGACATTGTATCAGGAGAGAATGAGCTGACTAGGTGAGACCCATACAATGTCTATGCCCAGCTCTTTGAGGTAATCCAGCTTTGATGTGATGCCTCTGACATCTCCCCAGCCGTCCCTATTGGTGTCTAGGAATGACGACGGGTACACCTGCAGCATAATGAGAAGAGCCCTCTTGCCTTGATTCTTCCCACGCTACCTGATAAACGACGGCTTCCTTCCACCAAGATTCCGACATTGTCAGTGAACAGAAGGCTAAGGAAGAGTAATCAACGCAACGTAGTTTACAAGGGCACACAGATATACTGCGTGTGTTATCGACAGAGATGAGGCTCCTTCTCATCAAGGCATCACCGACTTTCGGGAACTACGATGGCTTCGCTTAGCTGCGAAGTCCGAACCCGGAAAAGGCAAGTCTGGGCCGGAAGCGGATTGGCGTTATAGGTGTGCGGAACACGAGAGAGAAGCTGCTGAAGTGCATTTTAGACTCTATCACAGTAGCTGAACAGGTAAGTACTCTATCATTCAAACTTCAGACCGTCGCAGCGGCAAAGTGGAAAATCAATTGCGCCAGGAGCCGCCACTAGAACTAGTTCTAGATATGATCACGTGACCTTGAGCGCCACCAGATCTCCCGCTAGACGGGCGGGCATTTTGCTTCTTCTTTGTTCCACTCTCTTTCCATTTTCACGGCGATGCTCGGTGCGCGTGAGATTGCCCTACATGAGACCCTTGGTGCTGCGATTAGTCAATTGATAAGACAGCATGAGACTTGGAAGGTAATTCGAGCGGCAAATGGCATCGCCTCTGCCAAAGTCACGGCAATGCAGCTATCCGAACACTATCAAAGAAATTCTTGCACTACCTCGAACAGCGCCTTTGTGTCACTTCACTCTTCACGCTGTCTAAAGAAGGGTCCGAGAGTGGCCAGTAGCAAGACCGTCCTGACTCTCCCTTGGAAGAGCCACAGGACTCCTGCGAATCTTGGACCCCATGACTTGGCAATGTGGAGTCTTACGAACACGATCGTTCAACTGTGGCCGCTGATCCCGTAACGTTGACCTTTGGACTCGAGAACCATAGATCCGTTACCAACGACACTGCGGCCACGCGAGCGGATTTCAAATCCCCTTGCATCGATAGTGAACCGGGTTCATACGATTTTGAACAGTAGTCTGTGCAGCTAGCCTCAAGGAGCTGCATATCATATGGATCCTTTGACTTCCGCTGAGGTATTCCGGCCTGTAGGCGTGGCCTTCTCTTCGCCCAAGCTACATGTCGGCATCAGGTCAAGCTCTCTCTCTATCACATTCGCTCCTGCCATAACAATCGTATCACAGTGCGTGTGCTGGTCTCGCCGGAACGGCGGAACGGAACGCGCTGGAATGTTCTTGTTCTCCTTCGCAAGGGGAGTCAGTAGGCCGATATATCTCTTCCTAGTATCTTCCCCTGTCCTCTTTCGAACCCAGCACCCACGAACAACCACCTGGATAATGAACTCTATCTGAACTCTGTCCATATTCATAACGGCCACCCCATTTGCCCTGGTTGTCACTCTACCAATTTGTCAATCCAACCTCACATCTCAAGCCACCCGACGTCTGCCCCTTGTACCATCCTCCGTGCAACGGTCCTCTATGGCCATCGAGATCAGCTTCGCCGAGAAGGCTATTGTTTCTACGGGCCTAGTTGGCAGTAAGAACACGTCAGAAGATGGAGTAAGCCGCGACCTTACCCACATCCTCGAGCCTATGGATCGCACGTCGGAGAAGAAGCTCGTCCGGAAATGCGATCTGCATGTGCTACCTGCTATTGCTCTGCTCTATTCGCTGGCTTTCATTGATCGAATCAACATCGGCAATGCTCGGCTGCAAGGTTTGGAGAAAGACCTCAAGATGAAGGGTCAAGATTACAACGTTGCTCTCTTTGTCTTCTTCATTCCTTACATTCTTTTCGAGGTGCCAAGCAACATTCTGATCCGAAAGATTGCGCCATCCACATGGCTGAGCTCTATCATGGTTGTTTGGGGTGAGTGACTTCGAGATCTCGGCAATCAGAACATGCATCTGATGGACACAGGTATCGTGACAATCTGCATGGGCGTCACCAAGAGTTACACCGGTCTTGTGATATGCAGGTTCTTCCTTGGGTTGTCCGAAGCTGGCTTTGTTCCTGGTGAAATAAATTACTGCCTTCGGCGTTAAAACTCTCTGACAGGAAACAGGCTGCTTGTACTTGATCTCAATGTACTATCCCCGATACGAGCTACAATGGCGATTTAATCTGTTCTTCTGCTCCGCCATCTTGGCGGGCGCATGGAGTGGGGTACGTGCTGCAGCCCCATCAGATTTTGCACGCATCCCTGACTTTGATGCAGCTCCTTGCATACGCCTTGGCAAACATGGCAGGTATCGGAGGCTACAATGGCTGGCGTTGGATCTTCATCATTGAAGGCTTAGCGACGGTCGTGATCGCTGTCATTTCGAAGTTCTTCGTGGTGGACTGGCCAGAGACTTCCAAATTCTTGAATACTAGAGAGCGCCAGCTGCTTCTTCGTCGTCTGGAAATCGATGGAGGTGAAGCCAGAATGGATCGCCTGGATAGCAAAGCTAGGCGGCGTGCGTTTGGAGACTGGAAGGTCTACGTAGGGTATGTCAGGTCCTTCCCTTCAATGAATATATAGCTGCTGACGTTTTCCGATACAGCATTCTGATGTACCTCGGCGTTACTAACACCGGCTATAGTACATCATTCTTCACTCCTACCATCCTCAAGGAGTTGGGTTGGACCGCAGTGCGCGCTCAAGTTCTTTCGATACCGATCTACATCGTGGCTGCAGTCGTCTGTCTCGCGAGCGCATTACTGACCGACCATTTCCGCCATCGTTATGCTTTCGCAATGCTAGGTGTTGCTGTATCATCCATTGGGTACATCATCCTACTCGCACAACATTCTGTCTCCGTCGGCGGCCGCTACTTCGCGGTCTATCTCGTCATGGCTGGTGGTTACATCACTCAACCTATCACCTTGGTCTGGCTTAGCAACAACATGGGCGGCCACTACAAGCGCAGCATCAATGCAGCCATGCAAGTCGGATTTGGTAATATCGGTGGTATAATAGCGAGCAATATCTACATCACGAATCAGAAACCTACTTACCGTGTCGGATATGGAGTCTCATTGGGGCTGATATGGGTCTGCGGTATTGCGTGCACGGTCCTCTTCATTGGAATGCGGCGTGAGAACAAGAAAAGAGACCGTGGCGAGAGAGATGATCGGCTCAGTCTTCCGAAGGAAGAAAGAGAGAATCTCGGTGACGACCATCCAAGCTTCAGGTTTGTTTACTAAGAGCGTGAGTTGTCTTGCACATGTTTCAAATGTTGATATGGTGCTGCTGCGGAATACTCTCATTGGTTGGAAAAAGTTTCTGAAGGATGCATTCACATCAAGGGGTACATTGGGTACTGCAGCACTACATCTGCGAGGACATTGTCGTTGCGATTGATGATCTATGATTCACGACGGCGGCACAGGCCTGCTTTTCTATATTAGCGAGCCGGCAATCCACATTAAGATATATCTAATAAACATCTATTAACCTGAACAGGCTGAACGTCTCGCGTCCACTTTCATCGTTTGCGCCCACACTGATGAACCACATTCTCGGGACCAGATCCACCTCCTTACGGCTCCGTGCATGACGCACGACTTGCAAGCTGCAGCAGCCTGGAGAACCGGCAGATCTACGTTTGCGGGCCATCTGTGATCGATCGCGACCACGTCTTGCGGCATGATGCCCTGCATAACATGCATATTTTTGATTTCTTCCCTCGTTGTCTCTCATTGGCCAAGCTAGGAATGCTAATCGCTCGTCGAAGCCTCGAGGAAGTTCGGAGTGCGAGAAACCATCGAGCCCCGGTCCTCTGCCGTACCAATTGGAAGAGAGATGTCACTTGTATCGTTATTGGGCTCTGACTCGAGTCGCCTCGAGTAAAGATCTATGCCCGGAGCAACGCTTTTTGAGGTGTGCACAAAATGCTTGGCGCTGAGGGAATCCTTCCCACCTAGGTATGATGGTGAACGATTAGGATTTGGTATAGAGACTTGACACCAGATAAGTATTCTAACTAGTACGACTGTAATGCCTTTCCACTTGTCAAAATCCAATCAAGAATCGTTGAATCATCGCAAGTAGGAATATTGCAGTCTTTCTCAAAGTCTTGGTGGTCTTACCATAAAATCTGATATCTCCGCTCTACAAATCACAGCCATGACATTGCGCAAAGAACTCTCCTTCAGGGCCTCCTGGTGGACCTCAGGAGCTCTTTAATGAAGACTAGCTCCACCGCCCGCTATATACTGAGCAGTCTTCATCTTCGAGCTTCGACCACAAGCCTATGATCCTTGATTTTCTGAGCCACCGGCTGTCTTTTCGTAAAAAAGGTCATTCCGGCCCACCGCGCAGCAAACCGCCGAAAATTCTTCCAAAGCCATCTCTCACAGCTTTGAAAGCGACCGGCATAGAGTATTCTATATCTTGATACCCGGAAGCGATCAATGAGCCTTCCTCAAGATGATCGTATATGAGCGTCTGGCTACAATTCTTAGTCAAAGCCGAGGGAACTACGGAGTACCCGGTTAAAGATGCTAATTTAGATTGAACGTTCGTTCTTTCCATCCTCAATCCTCTACGCGAAGTCCAGACTGCCAAGCTCGCTGTCGCTGGCGTAGCTTATTGAATCGCAAACCGCAGACCTCAGCATTTCGCAATCCATTGCACCTTGCCATATCGTCCTCCAAAGTTTGGAAGTGATACCCCAGTGCGGGTCAACCCATCCTGTGTCCTTTCCATTGCCAACCGCGACAAGAAGGCACCCGACGTGCCTGCCCTCTTACTCATGCTGTCGCCTCTGGACCTGTCTATTTCCCGTTCCTTCCACCAGACTCTCTTACGATCAGCCAGGAATGAACGCAGAAGGAAGTCGTCGCCCCATAGTATGGCCTCTCACCACATTGTCTGCTTTCGACCGATTCCTTGATTCCCCTTCTACCCATCACGACCACGAATCCTTCCCACGATGTTCAGCCAATAAAGCCAACTGTTCCCAAAGCAGAGGTCGCGAGCATGGACTATAACCCAGAATCAGAGCCAGCCTTGGCTGATCAGGACGAGGATATGGAGCAGCAGACGCTTTCCTCGTCGACAGGCCAAAGTCAAATCGAGGTCTTGCTGGATGTTGCTGAGCCGGTGACTAGGCAACCTTGTAAGCGTATCAGTCCCAAACGAAGGCTGATTTCATGGGGCGACAGTGTAATGTTTGCCGTCGGACGGGCGCGAGATGTACGCCAATTGCTGGAAATCTCATGGTTTGTCTGAATCGCAGGCTCAATAGAATGGCCGTCGTCCTAGAAAAGGTGTGTTCATTCATGATCTGCTACTCAAGACTGGAAGCTAACATCGACGCGAAGATCCGTGAGTGTGCAAATTCGGCGGATTATGGCCCTTCCCCGACACCAAGTCAAGACTCGACATCCAGCCCTTTGGAAGCAAACACTCCTCCCAGATACCCTCCGAAACCGCGGAAGATGCCCACAGCCGCCTTATGGGATACCAAGACGGGCAAACAGATCGATTCTCCTCCCAGATACTTTCCAGAATCGCGGAAGATGCCCACAGCCGCCCTATGGAATACTAAGACAGGCGAACAGATATACTCTCCCCCCAGAAAGTCTCCTGTTGGTAAACAGAAGGGACCAAACCCTTCCGAGACCCCCACAGCCGCCCTATGGGATACCCAGACAATCTGTTCTCCCCCCAGATACTCTCCAGAACCGCGGAAGATGCCCACAGCCGCCTTATGGAATACCAAGACAGGCGAGCAGATCTACTCTTCCCCCAGAAAGTCTCCCGTTGGCAAAGAGAAGGGACCAAACCCTTCGAAGACTCCCAGGGCTCGCACAACGAAGGAACCCCCTGGTCCCACGCTCGGCACATTCTGGCCTTCAGGGACATCGACGATTCGAGCTCCGTATCCTAGCAACGATCCCAAAGTAGAAATAGCACAAAGAGGCAATGAACCGGTGGTAGACTCGCAGGGAACCGAACGAAAGAAAAGCGAAGACTCCCAAGAAACGGAAATCATCGAGGGTCTCATCAAGGACATTCAACAGCCTCTGGAAGGATCCAAGCTCGATACCTTGGAGCCAGACTCGAAGGTCTCGCGCGATCAGACGATGGTAGGTTCCGCACACGCTGCCCAGAAGGTGGCTCTTTTGAATTCTCCAGGCAAAGAAAAGGGGCAGCCGACTGATCAGCCTGACGAGCCTGTGAGGGCGAGACGTACGACGGAAGAGCTGGAGGCGGCAAGAAATCTAGGCGGTTGAAGCTTTGGTGATGAACGTGCTCGCGCATGAGCGGTGAAGTCTGTGATGGTGTTTTCACTTGTCTGGATGGCCGGTGCTAGGTGCAACCTTATTCACGGTCATTGTCGTCAGCAGGGTGAGAATGCCTGCGTTATTGAGCGTTTGGGAGAAGCCGTTGCACTCTGTATGAGTTTGCTCGCGCACTCATTGGGTGTGCTTGTTGTACGATTACTAGCCTATCTTTGCTCTAATTGAAGTCAATACCAAGCATGCACAGCTCTCCTGTCTGTAAAATGGCATCATTCGTGTACTCAAGCTCCTCATTAGATGCTTGTGTCACTTCATCAACCTTTCGTGAGCGGATCTTTATTCGAGGCATCGATCCCCAGGTATGTCTTATTTCCAGGAAATGCAAGCTTGAGATGCTCACCTCCTTCGACTCGGCTGCTCCTTTCGTGGCGCCTCAAATTCATGGATGCCAGCCTCGACCGTACAGGAAGGGCCACCCTTGCTGCAAACGGTCTGTGCTGTGACCTGCTCAGCCTTGGTGTAAAGCTGTGTAACTGCGCTGTTACAGTCTTGGAATTCGGATTCAGGAACTCAGATGCTCTGTTGCAGGTATGCCCTAGGCTAGGTTGTATATTCGAGAGCTGGAACGACAACCTGCGTTGTGGTGATGTTTGGGAGCTTGACGGTGGACCATCGCCGCACTACTGGAGCGGTGATTCGATTGTACTTCTTAGCAGTAGTTTGATAGTGAGCCCGGATGGTTAGAACACCTTTGGCGGGTTGCGGTTGGGTTGAAGAACGCGTAGAGGTTTTCGCCAATCCTCGCTGCGGCTTTGTTTTGGAGATTAGACAACTCTCGTTGGTGGAAAATGATCCTACTGTTGTGAAGCCGTGACGCGTCCTAGCTTTGTTGCGTGAGATTGATTCCGGGACGTTCGATCGGAAGTCTTCCAGGAAGTTGTGCAAAAGCGGGAGAACCAACATACCCACATCCACTCGTATGTTGTCGCTGACTTTCTTGTCTGTGTCATTGGAGATCGAAACCTGCGCTTCCTACCTACGGCCTGACATCGTACGTTGTTTGTCGCCGGCCACGTATTTTCTTGCAGAGATGGACTGAAGGTCTTGGCTAAAGTCGCCATCTTGCTTGCCAAAATAGCTATCCCGGTACAGTTCAGCCTTCAATCCATCCATTAGCACGGTCAGAGGGATGCGCTTACCTCCTCATCATCAACCCCACCCTCCTAATCTGTCCTGTTTTGATATGCCCAGCATCTTCCTTCGCCTTGCCTCTATACGTCGCCATGAAGTCTCCCCAAGGCACCCAGACCTGCGTAGTCTCGCTTTCTTCTGCGCTCTTCTCCTCTCCCCCTTTCACAGCAACATCAAATTCAACCTCCCAATTCACCCCGGCTTTCTCTCTTTCATCCTCCCTCTTCTCAACTGGCGCATCATCTTTCAAAATCAACGTATACACCTTCCCATCACCCTTGCCCACCACAACCTCAATACCATCGTATGCACTCAGATCCCAGACACCATTGCGCTCGTCCTCACCAGCTCCAGCGGCATCAAGCGGGCTGAATTGCGACGCAAATCCCGCGCCTCCTAGCGTAGAGGTATCGAGGTGGCCGTGGAAACGGGCACAGTTGTCTGGGAGAGCGGTGAGGTAGGACTGTGAGGCGCCGCCGCGGACTCGATCATCGGTGGTGGTCCAGGGGGGTGGAAGCCAGAGTTTCGAGGCGCCGAAGAGGATGAGTGTTGAGTTCATGGTGGGAATATTGTGGTAATGCGTGGGCCTTTGATGCTAGAGGATGAGTACGATCTCCGAGGTCAATCCAGTCAGGTCAGCGTGGGACATGTGATCATAGTTGTATAAGTGGTGACTTTGTGAGAGCCACATTCTTGCAGTACAGCGATACTCAACTCTAGGCCAAGATTATGATCGGTTGGAAAGCTGAAGCTCTAGCGAGCTCGATTGACGGCGCCTTCGGCGGTTAAGAAGTGGTGCTTAGCGTGGAAAGGGGCTTTTGTTTCCCCCACATTATTGATTGTTCCTTGCCACATGTCGTCGTGAGAAATAATTTGGATATCGAACCCTCATCCATAGAAGACCAGAAATGTTCAGAAAAGTTGGTAGTATTTTATTAATGCATGACTTCAGTGTGTTATGTGACTTCAGCGCAGAGCGGAAAGGGAATTTCGTTAATGGAATCTCCATTGGCATATTGTAGGATGCCGTCACGAGATGGAGCAAGGGCCTCTGTAACGAGAAACCCCGACTTTACATGAACAATGCTTGAAGCCAGATGGGCCCAATCGAGCCCGAGATTAATCGTTGTATTCCTGCGATGATGGCGCGTCGAAGCGTGGTTAACAAAAGCTTAGAATTTAAAGGTGGGAATTCGAGGAGAGAGAAGTCTGCTTGAGCGAGATGGTAGAGTTTGATTCTGGTTAGAGTGGTCAAAAAGGCCTATTGCATTGTGGCTGGAATCTTACTCCCGAGTCACTCGTGTTTTTGTGAGGTAGCTATGCGTCTTCCACTCTTCTCCCATTCTGCATGACGTATGTCGTCCCTTGCTAGTCGCTCTCTCTTCCTCGCGTTCTCTTCCTCCAACATCCGCGACATCCATGTCTTGTACTTTTCTTCCGAGTCTAAGAATTCAACATTGTCCTCAGTGATCTCTTCAAGTGCCACCTGATGTTTTGCAAAGCTCGTGGCTTTCGATAAGATATTTTCAGCGAGGGGATCTTCCACGTCTTCACTGTTCTGAAGCCGCCGATATTCCCTGTGAATATTCTTTTCGACCTCTTGATCCTTCCATGAGGTAATCAGGAGAAGGGTTTTGGGGTCGGGGCCGGGCCGATCAGCCGCAGAAAGCAGGCTTTCGAGTTCTGATGGTGATGGCGGCGACAACGGACAGCGCATAAGCCAGACCATGTCAATACGTAGGAAGAGACCTTCTATGTCAAGTCCTGGACAGGGACCGTGAATATTGAGTCCTGCGGCGACGTTCTGGAAGCCCGACCGCGAGGCCTGCTGCGCTATCCCAAGGCTAAGCTTCGTCACTTCATTCAGGCCTAAATCGAAACGTAATTCGTAGACTGAACTGACATAGTCGTGTCGTAGGGGAAGGAATGGACGGTGGTCACAGGCGTAAGGGGATGTGGAAGGGAGATCGAGAAGGAGCGGTTCAACAAGGCTTAAGAGCTCCAGGTAGCCTTTGGCTAAGAAGGCTGCGAGGCCGTCATAGCTTTCCCAGTCTTCCATGACAAGTTAACCTCAGGTCTCATTGTAGAGTGTGGTTACTTACATATGAATAAATCGGCAGTACTCTCACAATCTAGTCTTTTACCCCATTGTAGAGAGCCCCAATGATCCATCCGGGTGATGAATTTCAGAGCGGAATTCCACGATTTGCCATCCGGACTTTTGGGATCATTGAATGATACATCAGGGCGGAATGTGAGAAAATGGAAAGTGGTACAGGCTTGATGCATAGTCTGCCCTAGCAGCAGAAGGGATGGGATGTAGTAAGGCGAACGAATGGAGAAGGTAGGTCAATGGAGTCTGGAGATGGTAATTTTAAATTGCTCTTGAGTAAGGACAGCCTTGAGGTCAATTGTAGTCAGATGATCACAAGAGGTAAATATAAGCAAATACATAGGATTGCATACAGGATAGATCAGACAAAGGAGGGTGGAGTTTAGAAGACTGATGCTGCTCAGCCTTGTCTTCTTCAACCTAGCCATGCTCGGCGTTCCCAGCAGAGCGTTGTTGGGGCTGAGCATCTGTACCGTGCTTCCACTTGTTGCGACAGAAGGAATATCGGAATCCTTCGCTCCAGCGCCGCAAGCGATGAAGCTCAATCCAGCGGCTGAGACAGCATACAACCAATACGTGAACATCAGCCGCGAAGCTCTCTAGATCGCCACTGTAACATGCAGAGGACCACCTAATGAAGGCTATGTTCTTTCGACTGTGCCTCATTTTGCTCGTAGGGTTCGAATCCTTCTTCTGTCACTACGTATGATAAGAATCCTTCAATATGGAAGCAATACCGCTGCACATCGAGAGTTTATATCGTGGAGCATGAAGGAGATCCAATCTTCGCAATCCGGACTTGCGGGTTTGAATAGTAATCAATATAAGTATGCGAACAGGTAATTAGCTCCGCTGAAGCGCATTAAGAGAGGATTCTGTTGTCTCATAATTTGTTGCTGCCTTCCAGGCTCACGAGTGAAGCTGGTCCAAGGCTTCGGTCAGTTCAGACACTGCGCAGAAAGTCGTTGGCCCGCGGACAACCGCCGCTAATTGGATACCTAAGGATACCACAGCGAACACAGCCACTGCTCTGTCTATCTTTTGTTCCCGCGAAGTATGCCATTAGGTTCTCAATATCAGCCCTCAACACTCATTTCAGGCGTCCAAGTCTAGTCGTTCCTGCAGCGCTAGTGGCAGAACCTCATCTTGAGGAGCAGGGCATATTGTCAAGGCTCTGTAAATCTTAAGCGCGCCAGACTCTTGTGTACTGCCTCGAATCTACGAAGCTGAATGTCGATTCATAAGACTACATTGAGGCTAGCCACTCGTGGCATACCTAGCCGAATTGGGGACTGACCGAGTTTTATCCTCTCGTACCAACGAACTTGTCAACAAGAGGGGCTGCTTTTAGTATCGTACATTGGAAGAAGAAAGAGGTCAGCGGCTACAAATACCAACTTATATACATAGTGTTTCAAGGGTCGAGACTTATCAGTAGCACTAGGAAGTCGTCAGTGCAACGCTCTCAGCTAAATCGCCTCCATCTACATTCACACCTACCGAAATCTTGTTATCTCGCCGATATACATCTTTTAAATGGCTTCAGGCCTAAGAAGTCTGACAAACAAACAAGCTTGTCCAAGAAGTACAGCAGCTCTCTGTTCCCAGCAATGATTTCAGAAAATAAATCCCGTCCCTACAGCTCCCTCGAATCCCTCCATCTCAACATCAAAGCTGAGATCCACCATCTCATGCTCACAATAGATCCCTATAAACTGCAAGATCCCTATCACAGCCAAGGCAAGCGCGTACCAGGTCATCTCATCACCAGTGTGAAACACTAGCTGCACATCGCCTCGATGTGCACGGTAGACCAATTCTGTTGCGCCAATGGGCACTCTGGCAGTGTCATGCGTTGCTGCATCTTCGAAGGCGACACGACATGCTGCTTCTCCAGATACGCGGGAGATTCTGGGGCCGTAATGGTAGAATTTGATGGTTGCTTCTCCAACTTTCATAGAGACAGAATACTCTGGGATGTGGCTGCTTGCTGTAAGCTATCCCTAAAACTCTCCAGTTCTTGCAGGGTGCTAGGACCGTACCTCGAGTATCCTGATGACGCTGTCAAATTTGACGGTAGTGCAGGGTTTGCACCATCGGAAAGCGCCGGCGAGGATATCGTCCCAAGAGGTGGTGCTGCAAAAGCGTAGCCGCATAGGCAAAGAACCGAAGCCACCCGGAACGATTTTGATATCGTCGAGATCATGGTGTCATGGACGACACGGATATCGAGCAGCGAAAGTCACTATGGTCCCAGCCAGTGTCGCACTCACTCTGTCGAGGTTGTCGCTTCTGCGTCAATGCGCGTATCAAGCCTTCAAGCCAGCCATCCTAGGAGAGCTTGGTTGTTCCATCCATGACCCGGCAATCAAGCATAGAAGTTACCTATCTGTTTGCATATTGAGAGGTGCGTGTTCGTTGTTTTCAAACGACCACAAATCAGACTGGTATTCGGACAGAACTAAAACCTTCCTAAGAGTAACAACCCAGATAACCAAGATTTCCAACAGATTTCTAGCGTGCAAGAGAGCCGTAGTTTTCCGATGGCGTGCCTTTTCAGTATCCAAGCATTGTAGCAAACGATTTGTTGTTTTGGGTGCGTAGAGTGTCTCCTTGATTATCACAATAAATCCATTCATGTACTCAGCTCAATCTCCTTTCCATATACCACCACCATAATCGCCACTGCCATAGCCTCCACCACCGCAAAATGACCGCCGCCGAATCACCCGTATCGAAGCCTCCCCTATGGCTATCAGATGTTGGTTTACTACTCTATGCGCCTCCATCGCGGACCAACCTGCCACCTTGCGTTCCTCCACTCTCCTCCTGAGAAGTACCGACTCCCGAAGCGTCCTCACCCACGAATACATGAGTGTCTCGCTGAGGTAAAAGTCCCAGTCTGCTGTCGCGGGGCTTCCTGGGCCTTCCTTGCGTGCCAGCTCTGTGGATAGCTCCTTGTTTATCTGGTAGTATCCCTTGAGGGCACGTTACAAGCCAAACATATTAAACTGGCATGCGTGGATAAAATCTTTGCACTTTGGTTAATGCAGATGCAGGCTCTGATAATTCAGTAATCTTGGGTGCGCTTGAAGCCAGCGTGGCTGGGTGACCCGCACAACAGACCCCGACAGTACCGGCGCATATGTCGAACATCAGTTCTTTACTTACTTTAAGTACTGAGTTTACATGGGCTTTTATCCCTGTGGTCGAGGGTCGGTCAAAAAAGTCGTGTCCGGTGTCCTCTCAGCGGCCAAGCCTATGAAGGCTAGATTGCAGATCATCTAAGTCTCAAGGAGTTAGCTTGCCCAGCCGTTAAACCCCAGCCGTTGCTAGGTATGACTTCTCATCAGCACATGGGATATCAAACACGCCCAATTCCGTACCTGCCTTATGTGTTCAGTATATACGCATACTTGAGCCTAGAGTATTCGTACTCTCACAGGAATCGCTGCAGCTAGACCGAATTCGTGTTCACGCTCGGCATGCATGTGTCAGCCTTCCCTTTGTACAGTAATCAAGAAATGAAATTCATGCGTCTCTCTTTTGCAGCTTCCAATTTCTCTAGCATTGCGGCATATATATTCGTTCAGTTCTACTTACCAACCACTCAATGATGCTTTCCATTCCAAATCTTGCTTGTTGGGTTTTCCAATCTATCTTCGGGTAATCGCGCAAGGTCGTTGGGGTAGCGTTCGATCTTACACATGGGCGTGCAATGCCTCGTCAAAGCATACGAAGTCTTCAACAGGCTGATGACCAACAACGTATTGCGGCCTGACAAGTGAGGGTGGCAATCCAATTCTGCGGGAACCAGAATTGATAGAAACATCCGGAATGCTGATTAATGCCAGTGTTGTACAGATATTGATCACAAATGAGTAAAGATGAGTAATCCGAAGCTTAGACACCATTAAAGGTGCAATATTTCTTTACTCCTGGTCGAGTTTGGGATATGTATAAGTACGATGCGCCACCTCCTACGTCCAATGTGACCGACACTCGAGACCAGCAATATCTCAACGTAGCAACATAAACAGAAAACACCAGTACTCGAATCAAATATTTACATTCAAGTATCTCACTTCGACATACCCCAGAAATCTACAGCAACTCACTCCACCATGACTGGACTCACGTACCTGATCACTGGCGCCAACCGCGGAATTGGCAAAGGTCTCCTCGAAATCTTCCTTGCTCGTCCCCAAACCACAGTCATCGCGGCAGTCCGAAACATCGAAAAGTCCACCTCAGCGCTGCAGACGGTCGTGAAGGGCAAGGACAGCAAACTCATCATCGTGAAAATCGACTCAAATTCAGACACCGACCCTGCTGCTGCTGTCGCGGAGCTCGAGTCCAAGCACGGTATCTCCAAGGTCGACGTCCTTGTCGCGAACGCAGGTCTCTTCTCCATCGTTGCACCAACCTTGCAGACGCCTGCCAAAGAGGTCCGCGCTCAATTCGAAGTCAACACCGTAGCGCCTTTGCTTCTAATCCAGGCTTTCTTCCCTCTTCTCGAAAAGTCGGACGAGCCGAAGTTCTTCGTCATCAGTTCGCCCATCGGTTCCATGGGCGAGATGGAGTCATATCCTCTCCCGTTCTTCGGATACGGTCTTACCAAGGCGGCCGTCAACTATATGGTTCTCAAGCTCCACTTCGAGAATCCGAAGTTGACTTCTATGGTTTTCAACCCTGGCTGGGTTCAGACGGAGATGGGCAATGGTACAGCTACGACGCTTGGGATGCCGGGGGCTCCCACATCTCTCAACGAGAGTGTCGACAGCTTGGTGGCTTTGTTCGATGGCGCAAACAGGGAGAAATCTGGTACCTTCACAGGCGGCAAAGGGGAGACGGTCATGTGGTAGAAGGCCTAGGATATTGTGGTGCAGTCACCGGATGAGTTCGTGCAAGAATAGAATGAGCTGTGATTAAATGACAATGTCTTGATAGGTTGCAACGATATTTACTCCGTGTTCCCTGAAAGCCCTGGTCAGACTCCTTAACAGCTTGTAAAGTCTGAGAAGTCCATTGACGACGCATGATGAAGATGGAGAAGATCATGAGCAGCGCCATTGTAGTAGATGCGGCAAGCAGCTGTATTGAATGTTTGCATTGAGATCGATCCGCAAGTAGTCATGTCATGCAGAATTGAAGGCATCAGCTTCTCATAGACTTATGAAATCTCCCCCTGAATACTTCCCCCGCATGTGGAAAAATCCGGACTGGACCAGGACTCAGGCCGGTAGTCTCTTTCGCGAAGCTGTCGATATAGGGTAGCTGCTGACTTAAGGGACCGAGCGAGGCATCTTCACACTCTGCAGCTTTGGCTTTGAGTCTATCGTGGTAATCTAAGTGCTTGCACAGGTCAAAGATACAGAATGGCGCAACATAGGCTAGAGCGTCAGCCTTGAGTGGTGAATAACAGAAGTCTCCCATAACGTGGGGATGGGAACTGCACTTACGAATAGAAAATCAAGCGTAATCTTGACGACTATAGCGGCTCTTGTGATTCTGGTTATCTCCGCTGTTCATTGAGTGACATTCCCTTGAGCTTGCTGATGTAGTTACTAGCTCAATTGCTGCTGATGGATGGGTGACTCACTGACCAGCTCCCCTTCCTTGACAACTCGCCTCCAAGAGCTTGGCAGATAATCCGCCGCACTCTTTCGAGATGAAGAATTTATCGGTCAGTACGAACGGCTGTCAAGGGTAAAGAAACTTTTACGCCATAGGCATACGGTCCAGAGGTGCCATCTTCAGTGCCACTGCCTCCCTGATACGCTTCTTTAAGGCATTGCTCATTACGGGATATTCGACCGAACTTTGTTCTAAAGCAGACCGACCGTGACGCGAAACCCCTCACCCTTGGCACACTTGTTCTGCCCCTGAAGCAGACCATAGAACACTGTCAGAAAGGAAGATTCATGACAGAGATCCAAGACTGAGAAAGGAATAGAACCGCCCGGGCAAATGCGCTTGAGAAGGAGCTATAATTTGGGTGGGGCTTTCCGAATGTCAATCAAGTACGGAAGGACGATATGTGGACTCGGACCATCCAGGTGCCTTTTTGGGAAAACATTACCAAAGACACCGTGACGATATGCATGGATACAGTAACCTTTTAAGGGGTCATCGACGCGTTCAAAGCACTGCGGCAAGAACTACCTTTTTTCTTTTCCCTAGATTGACTGGCTCGGGGAAGTATGGTCGCATGTAGGGATACCTTAATCACATTGATGCGCGCCGAACTAAGCAAATATCCTGCGTGAGCAATATTAAAATCTCGAACGTAGCGTCTGAAGTCTGATCACGGCCTTGCGTGGGCCCTCCCTCCCATTGAAGACATCCGGGCACTCTCACCTCCCGCCAAATGAAAATGCAACAATCCTTCCGCTTGAGCACATGTCAAGGCAGCTCTTTGATTAGCGCATCTCGGTTGGAGAATAAAGGAGGGAACGTCTTGAATAAAAGTAGATCATACAGGTAATGGAGGAGCCGGTCGAGTGTCTTATGGGAATTTAAGTGCCCTAGAAGTGGCGATCAACAAAGCCGCACAAGCCTCGGTGCGTAACAAAGTCTTGAGAGCAGCGTTTGATGAAGTCCTACATGACCCTGAAGCGGCCGCAAACAATATCCTCGCTTCCTGCGCGAGCTGGCCGCTAAGAGGATAGTGCTGGTAGACGCCGTGAAACTGACGGATACCTGTGTCTACGACTTCATGATATGAGCCACAGGTCGCGTGGCTGGAGCTGAGCGTGTACGTGCAGCTCGCGCCATTGAAGCCTGTGGGGAGTACGAAGCGTTTCTCAAATTCGTCGAAGCACGTAACCAACATGGGACTGGAAACGGTATAGTGGGGTTGAGATTGCGGAAATTGCAATATTATGCCCAAATTGCGGGTGAAAGGACAGGAAGGTACGTCTTTGCCAAACTTCACATCTCTTCTGTATCCCAGTCCCCAGCTCATACTGACTCCGAGATGATTAAGCACTATGGATGCTAGCAAACCTGAACCTTGGTATGGTCCGAACTATGGTGACATTGGCCAGATCAAGGGACGGCGAGCAGATATGGACGGGAGCAGATGGGAGCATCTCATATTGACGAGCGGTAGGAAAGAACGATAGCCGTCAAAAGGAGGCAGCAGAAGAGGCGGACTTGCTCCATGATAGAGGGAAAGCCGGTAAAAATGTGCTGATGATGGCGCCCGGGAGGTTACGCCCCACTCGGATTAGCATGATTTTGCCAACGGTTGTGGCCTCATATATACTGGAGGTTTCCCTACTTTTCTCCGATCTGCTACATTCCAGGTGCTCAGACCAACAGCCTATCTGATCCAATCTTCAGGTGTTGTTGTTAAAGAAGCACGCCAACTGAGAGTTTTGACCTCTGTTACAGGCTTAAAAGCTGTGTCGTCCAGGCCATGACAGTCAATGCGCCGACCCCAGTCTATGCATGTCAAGCTAGCAGCTGAGGCCGATTGATGGTTCCGATATTCGGTCGGTGCACCAACAGTAATTAGAAGTTGGGTGGAGGCCATAGCAAAGATTCTTTGTGCGCACAGATCCAAAGTCACTTGGGTAAAGAAGTGGTGAGCAACGTCTTTCTCCAGAACGCTTTTATGCTAGGCGTATGATGCAGCCAGAACCCAATTTGGCCGTCAAGACATTCAAGTCCAGTACGATCGGGCCTCTCGATGTGCCCGGGCAGTCTCTGTGAGGCAATCTCTCGCCACAGGGGAGCAAGTCGTTGGGTGTCATCAGCTGCAGATACATTGAACTCCCTTGGTGCTGTTGTGTATGAATGGCACAATAAGGTTGGCTAGAAGCCAGAAAATGGTGGGCCAAATTACGAGATCGGTCTGTTGGAAATTTTCGAATTTCCGTTAAGATGGGTCCCCTCGTAATTGCTACCTAGTCTGATAGTAAATCAACTAGCAAGCCTGTGGCAGGAGATCATTAGCAGAGGTTAACGAAACCACCAATTGACCGATCCCAGAACGCCGCCACCGACACCTTTTATGCTGTGCCACCACCCTATGGGAATAAAAAGGCCGTCACCATCCCATATATGAGCTTCATAACCCAGGTGTATTCCGTTACTCAGTCCAGGCACATCATCCCACACTTCGGACTCCAAGATCTTCTTCTCTTCCCCCTTCATCATCTCCTCTCCGCGGAAAGAAGCTGACCCTGCTTTTCCCAAAGCACTCTGCACGCGAGCAAATACCCTGTCGCCTGCATCAGGCGGCAGCATCCTCACTATCTTATGACCCGCAAGTTGCACAAATAGATTTGGATTGGGGTCTCGATGTAATGAGGTGTATGTGGGTGCAATACCCATCCAAACGTTGGTATCGTAGATATCGCCGGTGCCTGCTCTAGCCACGAGATGTGGAGTTGGGAGGTCCTTAACTAGAGCTTCTGGTAGACTAGCGAAAGATGCTTGCGCTAGGTAGAGCCGCTCCGGCGTCCTCATGGTGGCGTATTTTGCCCATTCGAGGAAGATCTGAAAGGGAGCTTCCGCTCGTTGAAAAGAATCTTGAGCTTCTTCTACTGAGGTGGCTGATGTAAGACGGGTGAACTCTAGTGGGACTATGGCATTTCCATAACCACTGAGGTAGGTAAGGTCAAAAGAAGCCTCAATGCCGTCATCTTGGGGTTGCGTGAACCACTTTCGCATCGCCGGAAGCCCAAAGAAATGTCCTCTTGGTAGTAGAGCTGGTTGCGAGGGAGCAAAGGCTTCGCGGCGGAAAGTAGCCAGCTTCCCATTTGGTAGCTCTGGAAGAAGCTTCCATTTCGAGGTGGAAGAGTGCGCACGACGGAAAAAGGTGTTTGAGATGGAGAACTGTGATCCATGCCGGATGCGCAAACGAATCATATGGGCCACGCAGCAGCTTCAAAGCGTGCTATCAGACAACTAATCCGCGGATTCGACTAGCCATCAAAACCCTAGTCGCGACTCGAATACTTAGCCACATCCTGATTGCCCCTTGGGTGTCCATGTCATTCAGTGTGAAGACTGTTCGTTTTGTAGATGCAAAACAAGCGGGCTATGCGGCGGACGGTAACTGACACTAGGACAAAATCAAACCACCAAAAATATCAGTAGGTAGGTATTACGCGTACAGGCTTAGGAGCCGCTCTATTAGGCTTAGCGGCTAACTAGCGGGGTAATACCTCAGGGGGCAACGCTAGAGTATCGCCTAGGGGGCTTCTTCCGGGGGCCACCGTTGGGGTAGCGCTCAGGGGGCTTCTTCCGGGGGACACCATTAGGGGAGCGCCCGGGGGCTGCTTCCGGGGAATACTGTCAGGGTTACACCCGGGATATTACCCTACTAGTAGGCCGCTAAGCCTAATATAGATAGTATACGCCTACTACTACGCGTTATATCTGCCCTAAGAAATATTTTTTCTTAGTAGTTTTGATTTTGTCCTAGTGTCAATTACCGTCCGCCGTAGGGCTAGGCGAGTTTGCCGCGCAGTCAGTTACCGGGTACTTAGTAAAGTAAATAAAGTACTTTTCACTTTACTTTACTTTCCGCTCTTCACGCTGAGCGACGTACAGCATTGTTCATCTCAGAGCGGGGCAGGCAGGACGTGATATGTTGCTGATATATCGCAAGGACTGTCATTCAACCTGGGAGTATGAGTCCGAGTATTTGCTGCTTCATAGTCTTCTGAGAACGCCATCTGTTTATATTCTTCGTAGTAATTTCGGAACTCGCTTCCTGCTGATTCCTGTCTTCCATTCGTTTTCGTACCATTGTGGGACAACTACCTCGAGCACACGGCCTGGATGCCGTACAATGTCTCTAAAGCGTTGCTCTTGCCTCGGTCAACCGTCCGAGTCAACTAAAGCAACCCCTTTCTCATGGTCTATCCAGCGCTCCTGCCTCGTCTTATCCAATCCGACTTGGGGGGGAGGCGTCATGCCTTCGCCTCTATTCTCTTTGTTTACATCCACTCTCATTCTCCCATCTACATATCACTACCAGTTGAAGTCTCCCTTCAAAATCCGTACATTACTCTGCTTATCACAAGCCTGCACCACTACCCTGCATACCGCAAGCGTCGTGACAGCAAGACGGCAGCTACAATGTTGTCCGAGTCTTCTTTTGGCTTCCTGGCCTCGGCCTTGCATATCTTTGCATCCTTGCATCTTGCATCAACCTCCGTTGTACCAGCACAGAAGTTTCCGATTATGCCACGGCAGACAAATTCGAGCAACACTGGTATCAGCCTTCCCAACACCACGAAAAAGTTCTACGCCAATGCACTCTGCAATTCCGAGCAAGAGCAGGTTGAGCAAGCCGCCTGGAACGATGCCTTTGCTTATGCTCACGCCTTGGCTTCCTGGCATGCCAATGATTCTTATCAAACAGCTATGGATATGTATATGGGCAATGACAGCCGGGGGCCAATAGGTGATATCCTTGAAGGTGGGACTACAACCCAGCATCTCTATGATGCAATGCAACAAATGCTCACGATTTCCTCCTCCAGCGAATATCGCAGGGGCAGTCAATGTCCATACACTGTCTACATGGCCTGAGAAACAAAGGGTTTTCATCATGTGCGAGGAGCCCGCTGCGCCGCTCATGATTGAGGTTCTCAATCAAACAGGCTGTGACTCGGCGCCACCGGGGTTCGAGACAACAGCTTATGTGTGCGTAAGCTCCTTTGTTACTATAGGGGCCAACGATTGATGCTGTCCTTAGATATGCCGACTTGGGCGTATACTTCGTAGGCGCTAGTCATAGCGAATGACTTCAATTTGGAAAGCTGACGTCCGGGCTAGGAAAACCACTACATCGTCTTCTGTCCCGGATTCTACAATTCGCCGACGTTGGATGAAGCCTTGACTCGGTCCAGCGAAGGGACCCTTAACATCAGACGGGACAATATATTGCCCTTGGTAGGGAACAAAGGTTATATTTACTTTCACGAGTCATTGGTGAATTGTATCCACAATTGCCGTGACTCTTGTTCTAATTGATACGTCAATAGCACTTGGCCAACCTGACGACTCCAGTACATCATTCTAGTAAGCAATCAGAGAACTTGTTAGAAAGCTGAGTATCTGACACAAGTATATTTTGGGATGGAGATACCAAAGACGTACCGCAAAATGCCGACAGGATCTATGGACCTTATGACGTTATTCAAGAGGCCAAAGCAAAGAATACTGGAGGCTGCATTCACACAGGTAAAACATATCGGTACAAAGAAATCTGCGTGTTATGAGTACTAATATCATCGTGGCTGATCTCAGCCGATTCCTATGCCTGTGCGGCAGCAGGTGGCCCATCTTCACTCCAAGTTCGAACCTCCCACCCGCTAACAGCTGCTTAGCCATTCTTGGACAACAGTTATTTCACCTTGTAGATCCGCCTACACCACCGACAAACGGTTGGTCTAGTGAAAAGCTGGTGCGTTACCCGATACAGGTGATCCCTGAAGGATACAATATGTCATCGCGTGCACGCCCATACTTCCCAGACCCGGACACTGTGGACAATCACATTGCGATCAACGATCTGGGCTTTGGGCCGTCTACACTCACTACACAAGACTCGACCGGGCGGCCCGCTGGTCGCTGGTCTGCACTTCGACGGCCCTGAGGACCTCGAGATGGACATAGGCAGGCCTTCCTGCCCCCGTTTGAACCAGAGTGTAAACCGAAAAGTGATTGGTTAGTAAGGTGGGCCAATCAATCCTTCTCCAGATTAGATCAAATATTATTGCTGACTTTGTGTATCCAGGAAGGGCCTCTGCGGCCGAAGTGAACGGCATAGCGAAACGCATGATTGCCTTCGTGCTCAGCAATGGCGTAGTAGAGTTTGATGGTGAAGGGAGAATGTTTGGGTTGGTGTCTTGGCTTGCTATGGGTCATTGTCAGCGTGGTTTCTGCTCTACTATACGGTATATCGAGTAAGAGCATTGAGACTCGGATGCCTTGACCAATTACTCATAGTTGTGCCAAACCAATGTGTAATCTAGTACATGCAGGTCGTGGCATGAGCAACTGTGAGAGTGCAACCCATGGGCAGTTTTGCAGGTAATCTTGAGCTCAACTTATGCAATGCTTCCCATTGGCCAATCGATTCTCGTACCCAGTCAGTCCTTTGACGTACCGTTGGCCAATAAGAGTAGACCACCGATCCGAATAGCCGGATCCCGAGGCTCTTTGGCTCAGTGGCGATCCCACACTTGAAGCGCATGGGTGCTTGCACGATACTATGTACCGTAGTACATCCCATCCTGTTGACAAAGATGTGGGGAGCTGATCCCTTCCGTGTTGGGGTCTCTCGATCCCGGTCCTATAGAATAGAGTATTTCTCTTCTGTGCCTTGTGCTGAGTGCCCCTCTTCATATCCCCAGGTCCGTATCCAGTCTCAAGCGTCTGCTTGCTGTGCAAGTGCAATCTGCATTGAGGTGCTTTGAGGTTATCATGCTGAATTCTTCTAATTCCATCCATATAGTCAATGGCTACGAGAAGGATGCTTACACTTTTTATCCCGTCCTCATCGTTGGGGCTGGAGAATCGGCTATTGCATTGGGGTGCAGATTGAAAGAGGAGCTTGGCTTTGATCAATTTCGAATGTTTGACAGACAGGCTGGGCTAGGAGGAACATGGTGGATCAACAGATATCCGGGCGTGGCTTGCGAGGTGTACGTATCAACCCCACAGGCTGCTATGAGCATAGACTGATCTTCAGATATAGGCCTGCGGTCTTCTACAGCTTCTCTTTCTCACCTAATTACAATTGGTCGTCTTATCACCCTCCGGGCCCCGAAATCGTTCAGTATCTGCAAGATGTGTGCGAGAAATGCCAGATCGTTGATAAGATCCAACTAGATACCGACGTCTCCGAGCTACGATGGCTCGAGGATGAAGAGGTTTGGGAGGCGAAGCTTTTGCATATGGTGCCGGGTACTGGAGACTTGTCTACAAAGGAACGGAAGAAAATGATGGCTGAGAAGGGTCCGGAGAGCGTATATCTGAAGGAGGAGATTGTACGAGCCAGGATTGTGTGCAGTGCTGCTGGAGGTCTTGTTGAGCCGAATATGTTTCCAGAGGATATTCCTGGCCGTGATCAATTCGAGGGTGACATCTTTCATTCCGCACGATGGAATTACAATCTGGACCTTCGCGACAAGGACGTCATTGTCATGGGCACAGGGTGCAGCGCAGCTCAATTCGTTCCTCGCTTGACCAAGGAGCCATACAATGTCAAATCCGTCACTCAAGTAATGCGCTCTCCACCATGGGTCGTACCGCGCCCTGGACCTATGTTGGGCCTCATGAGTGACGAGCAGTGGCATAAGTGGACACCGAGGTTATTTCCTTGGGGGTTGGGTCGCGCATATAGGACCTTTCTCTTCTGTCTTTCGGAAATGGATTTCTTCCTTATTTTCACTGGGAGAGATTCTGCGGCAAGATTCAGGAAGAAGGAGGAAGCTGCTTTAGTGAAGCATATGAAGGAGGCCGTCCCAGAGAAATATCACGAGATGCTCACGCCCAACTATGGCGTCGGCTGTAAACGACGCATCTTCGATGCGTTCTGGCTAGACAGTCTCAACGATCCGAAGATCAATCTGACAACGCAGCCCCTGACGAGTTTGCAGCCAAAAGGGGTCACGCTTGGTCCTGGACGGACGTATCCAGACCCTCAGGATGTGAGCAGTAAGGCGCCGACTGATGAGGTCCACCTCCCAGCTGACGCCATCATCCTCGCCAACGGCTTTGAATTGTCGACTTGGCTCTCGCCCCTCAAGATCATCGGCAAAGGAGGTGCTATGATGCAGGAAGTCTGGGATCAAAGAGGTGGCGCTCAAGCTTACATGGGCAATGCCATGGATGGCTTTCCAAATCTATTCATCATCTTTGGTCCTAATACAGCTACCGGTCATTCATCTGTCATCCTTGCCTCGGAGAACATGGTAGAGTACACTCTGAAATTCATCAAGAAAATTTTGAAAGGGGATGTCAAGACCTTTGAGGTTAAGAAAGAGAAGGAGATTGCATGGACGGAGAACATGCAGTCAGCGCTAAAGACCACGGTCTGGCATGCTGGAGGCTGTCATAGCTGGTATAAGACCGCGAATGGGTGGAATGCTACTGCTTATCCGTAAGCACTCACTTATAACGGGTTTCACATTATGAACAACTCCCTCTCTTCTCGTCGTATACCAACGTGGAATGCTCAATGCTAATATCAATACAACAGATATTCACAGATCGACTATTCTATCCGCTGCATGTTTCCCAAATGGAGCGATTGGCATATCCAATACACGAGTAAAGGACTCTTGAAACATCGCGTATCTCAGATACTAAAGGCTTCGACTTTGCTGATCGCCATCGTTGGAGCTTACTACATAAGAAAAGACGTTAGGGGTGGTTTACACGCTCTGAATACCTTCTTATGGCAGAATATCAAGGCTAGGCTATCCAGTCTTCTGATACTCATGCAGAGAGGCAATAGTAGCTTGCCAAAATAACCGTAGGATAAGGCCTGTGTACTGGAAGAAGTACGGAAACATTGGACGGTATTTGGTCTAGCTGTAATAGCACGAGCATAATGATCTGTAGCAGCGGCTACATAAATTGTTGATCCTCCCTGGACGAGTATCACTACTCACACAATTCTCCATTCTTACATATATCAATCATCTACCACGGGCGTGGCTCTCTCCATCTTCTCATTCACGGCCACATGTTGATAGAGCAGTCGAGTAATTGAGAAAGTGATATACTCTGGCCAAGGCATTAGCAATAACGAGCCTCATGAATGTTAGCGCGGGAGTAAACACTTCCGTACAATATACAGTATTTGTAACGTGTTCGCGAGGCTCTGCAGACGAGAAGATGGACGTATACACATCGGAAGGATCCATGTATCTTGCATTGACCATCTGAGACGCAAACCAATGAATTGGAGGCCTGGGGTTGATTTGGACGTCCTTGTCTTACTGCTGCTGCTACATTTCACTATCACAACTGTGCAAATCCTTGCAGCAAGACTGCACGTATCCTTACGTTCGTTGTTGAAAGTGACCACATGTTCACGGTTACCTTAGTCATTAGAGACCTCGAGGCTAATTTTGCTACTAGCGCCAAAACCTCTTCGGAATCACGCCGCACCAGGCTTGACTGAACAGAAACGATGAACCAAAGTCCAAATACTCAGCAAGATGCTAACGGCCCGTACTTCAATGTGGGCAACAGTTTTAACAATGTGCCGGAGCCCCGGTCACACGGGAACAAGAGGAAAAGCGAGGATAAAGACAACACACCCGATGGCAACCTGGGACGAGCGAAGAGGAACCGATACATAAGGTAGGTACTCCTGGAGCGGTCCTTCTTGGGAGCGGTCATAAAGTCGTGTATTCGAGTTGGAAGCTGACTTCGAGATAACATACAGTATCGCATGCAATGAGTGCAAGCGGCGCAAGATCAGGTGCAATGGCAACACACCATGCGAGCGGTGCCATAAGCTGTCGCTCGATTGCATATTCGCGACAAACGGAAGTAGTCCAGACTTTAAAGATTCGGAGTGAGTCCGCTCGACTACTTTGGAGCTTAGACCCGTGCTGATCCAAGCAGGGAGTTTCGCGCAATGAGCAACCACATTCACTCTCTGCAAGATCAAGTCAACTATCTTTACGCAGGACTTGATGCGTTACGTAACGGGCAACCATTTCCCATCCCTAATCCAGGCCAAGAACAATACCCCATATACCCAGCACTTGCCCAACCAGATCCCTATCGAAACAACCTCCCACCTCCGCAACATCATGGGAGCCAGCCTCGCTTCCAGGGTCCCACGAGCTCTGCTTTCAGCTTCGACGTTGCCCGCTCAAGCCTGCAGACTATGGGTATCACTGCACCTGAGATTTCGGAAGGGGGGTTCAATGATGAGGATCCCACAGCAAGTCAACCTCGTGCACCAACGGCACCCATGACCACCCATCCAAGCAAAGACCCTCTGTTGAAAATGAACAAAAATGAAGCAATAAGACTTTGTCGAATTTATGAAGAGGAGATGGGCCTTATGTACCCAATGCTAGATATGGAGAAGACGATCACCCAAGTGAACATGCTGTTCAACTTTACCGAGGCAGCGGTCAAATCAGGCCTCATCAGTCTTCAAAAGGCGGGTCCGGATAGACTTAGCAACAATGATTCAAATGATGTAAATATTCTGAAAATGGTGCTCGCTACGGCGTTGATAGTGGAGGGAGACGGACAGAGTGATTTGGGCAGGGAGCTGTACGAGAGTTGTCGAGAAGCCGTTGAAGGCAGGCTTTCAGGCCCCGTCGAGATCAAGGGGTTGATACTCCTGGTCCTCGTGGTCAGTAATGGGCAGCTGGTCAAATCCGTCTTGCTAATATTAGTTACAGGCTGAATACAACTTCCAACAAGATGAGGAACACCAAGCGTACCGTATACTTAGTCTGGCTTCACGTCAGTGTCTGGAAATTGGCTTACATCGTCGGGAAACCCTGCTACAGGTAGCTCCTAACGATGAAGAACGCTCCTGGGCTATCAAGCTCTTCTGGTCAATATATGTACTAGATCGACGCTGGGGCTTTGGCACAGGAATGCCCTTCACTTTACAAGATACTGACATCGACCCATCACTTCCGGAGCCGGTAAGTAAAAATGCCTCCACTTGTAAGTATGTCGTTGCTAATCGTTCAGGACGACTCTTCACCATATTTGAAAGCAATGATATCATACAGTCGTATCTCATCCAAAGTCTGGGGATCCACTAACACCTTTGAGGGCCCAGGTAGTGAGATCAACAAAGACAACATTGGATACCTTGATTATCAAGTCTTACAATGGCACAACTCCATCGCGGACGGCCTGAGATTCCATCCCGACAATGTCATGGATGCGAAATCTCTGAGTCGAGGACAGCGTCGCCTCCAAGTGATCCTATACATGCGGACCAACCAAATGCGTGTCATGATTTACAGACCGGTCTTAATGTCAGCCACAAACATCGTGGAGAACAGACGATATGCGCAAACGGCGGTTGATGTTGCAAAAGACACGATCAAAGTGCTGGGACGCCTGAATGACACGTCTGATATCTATCGTACCCAGCAGGTCTGCTTCAACTACTTCCTCATCTCAGCACTTGCCGTGCTCTTCCTTGCTGTTGCACATGCACCGGTAGAGTTTAGCCGGCAAGTCAGGGATGAGTTTTACATGGCTCTCGACCTCATCAAGGGGTTCAGCGCCAAGTCGTACACCTCGAAGCGCCTTTGGAAAGCCATCAAAGGGATCAAGGAGATAGGACCAAAGCTTGGTGTCATCTCTCGACAGACATTGACCGATCCTAACGACCCCCACTCGTCCGCAGCGGTCGCCATGGCGGGCCTGGCTGGCCATCAAGTCGATGAGATGGCAGCCTTCCCCCAACTCCAGGACCCCAACACTGCGGGTAGCAGTCCCCTGGACGGCCAGCAGATTACGCTGGAATTGACAAATCTTTTCGAAAAGGCTGGAAGCTATGGCAATAACTTGTTCGCGCAGACGAGCGGGCAGAATATGGATGGCGCGAACGGCTTCATGGCTGGCCAGGGTGAGACGACATCAGCACCCGAAGGGTTCAGAGGGGTGTACGGTAGTGACAGCGAATTCTCTAAGATGATGGGGAAGCTTGTCTGACGTTCTAATGGCCTTGAAATAAGCATTGCGTAAAGATTGGACAGACTGAAGTAGGAAGTCGTTGGCAATCTAATGTACTCGCAACCAGGTTTTCCTCCAAACTAGGCCGTAGCATCGAAATACCGTCTCCAGTAGGCTGGCTCTGGCCCAACGGTCTGGGTCTTGGTGCGTAAGCGAGCGGCTGCTGGAAGGCGGCCGCTACTTTTAGCAACGCCTTGCCCCACTAAGGATGTCAAATACAGCCCAACTCGAAGTAAACGCCATGTTTATACCGCCTTTGTGATCCCGAGCGATTTGTTGTACCGTATCCGCCGGGGCGTCTGATATCTGATTTTGATATTCTCGAAGCCGTCCTTGTCCAACATAGATTGGGCTTCCCAATAACCCTTGTAAGACTCGTGCGCTTAGCTATTCGTCCAAACGCTGACCTGGTGACTTGAATGTTGGCAGATGAGGCAGTCGCGAATACCACAACGAGGCCAACGGAGACTACAAATCTTCTTGCTATGCGGCAATGATGTGTCGTGAAAGCAAATTTATACGTACAAGACTTCATCCACCAATGCAATCACGTTTTCGGCTTCTCAATACGCCTACGACCTCGAATCTTCCAGGCCTGAAGAGCCACGTCTACTTGGCATAACGATCGCAACTACACCTGATATACAGGGTCACCATTACAAGCCATTATACAAGAGAGCTGAAGCTGCGTGAAAAGCGACGTCCACTTCATCCTACCTAGGCTGAACGGCCCAACCATCACGGTGTCTGCCAACGGGGACTCGTCACTGGTCCCCCGGCTCGAGGATCTCAATCTCGTCTCCCCAGGCGTCTCAGAAATTGCCCTCTCAGTCACCCGCACGTCCTCTTCCGTTATGTCCACAGACTCCGGCACGCCCGAGTCCTGGGTCTCCTCTTTCTGCTCCCTACTCGGCCACGAGTATTTCGCCGAAATTTCCGAGGATTTCCTCGAGGATGACTTCAATCTCACAGGCTTACAGGCTCAAGTGCCTATGTACAAGGAAGCGCTAGAAATGATTCTAGATGTGGAGCCGGAGGAGGATGAGGAGGACGAAGAGGAGGACGAAGAGGACGAAGATGAAGAGGAGGACGACGACAACGACATCAATATGCGAGATGAGAATGGCGATAGGATACCATACAGGAGGGCAGCAGATCGCAAGGCCAATGACCTTTCGGTCATCGAAAGCAGCGCAGAACTTCTCTACGGCCTGATACATCAACGCTACATCACCTCACGCCCTGGCATTCAGCAAATGGCAGAGAAATATGAAGCGCAACATTTTGGCTCCTGCCCCCGCGTCTTCTGCAACCAAGCCCGCGTGCTCCCCGTAGGCTGCAACGACATACCGAGTCAAGAAACTGTCAAACTGTTCTGCCCATCCTGTCTAGACGTCTACACCCCACCGAACAGCCGCTTCCAATCCGTCGACGGAGCCTTCTTCGGCACAACTTTTGGTTGCCTCTTCTTCATGACGTTCCCCGATTACGATATATCCGCCAAAGGCGATCCTCTCAACCTCTCCTCCACACATTCCGCATACGCAACTCCATCGCCCTCAACAACAGCCGGAGTATCGACCGCCGACCTATCCACAGCAAAACACTCTCGCTCCTCCTCGCTAACATCCACACCCGTCACAGCAGTCGCGCCCATCTCCTCCCTCTCACCCCAAGATCCCAGCGAGCCACCACTACCACCTCAACCCACACATGTAAACGGCGTCGCAACATCGAATCTCGCCCCCGGTTTGGGGTCAGGGAAACTCCACGAACCGCGCATCTACGGCTTCCGCGTCAGCGAGCGCTCGAAAACGGGGCCGAGGATGAAATGGTTGCGGATGAGACCGGCGGACATGAATGAGCTGGACGAATCGAGACGATGGCATGAATTGTATTGTGGGAACGAGGATGATATCCAGATTGGGGGCGGAGGGGAGAACGGAGGCGCCCAGGTGGAGGTACCGACCGGGAGGAGGAAGAAGGCCGCAAGGTCGAGGAAACGAGGGGTGGGTGTTGGGAATGGGGAGGGGATGAATGGAGGCGGAGGCGAAGTGGTTTAGCTATGACTATCCATATCTTGATGTGTTTTGTGAGAGACGAAAGTAGCATTGACGTACGAACGACGGCATTTTTCTGCGTTGGGCGATGGCACGTTATTGGTACAGACTTTTACCAGCGTACATTGCTGGGACTAGACAAGACAGGGGGTGGATAAACGAGATATAGATAGGGGCGCGTCAGTGCGCTCGACGCGGTGCCTGATAGCTATTCACAAGGTAACAGTGAGGACTTTTAAGATTTTCCTCATCAACTTTCGAGACTATATTTTCAGTCTTATAATACATTTTTTTGCCCCATCTCGCATCAGCCATAGCTCATAAACGCCTGCTGCTTCGTGCAGCTCAGAGGAGGACCAGAAGCGCCAGCAAGGGGTATACCTAGTCATAATACATGAGACAAGCAAAAGATAGGCTTCATAGTGTCGAGATTGGTGGTGGTGAGTGTGCTGAAGGATGCTGAAGTGACCGGCACGCTGGTAGCTGAAGTCTTTCAGGCCATGTCGCTTTTGGTGTAGCAAGGCGGACCGAAGGCTTCTAATATTCTTCTCATGCGGTAAATCTTGCTTCTATGGGCAGCGGGAAGGGTTATGGGAAAGTGGAGGCGTGGGAAGCGGTCATCGGCCGTATGCGCTCACGCCCACCGTGCTGGAGCTGAAGCTGCCATTGCGGTCACCGAATGCTGGGGGACTGATCCCATAGTCCTTCGATAATTATTAGATCTTTTCAAGAATGGCAAATGAATTAGCGGCAATGAACGTACCTTCTTCCGCTTCTTGTTGGAGGAACTCCTCCTACTGAACTGTGTGTCTCCTGATGAGTAGCCTCCGATGTCCACATCATCGTCGACATAACCCTCGCCGTAGCCTTCAAAGCTGTGTTCGTCGTACCGCCGTTTTCGCCCAGTTCTCTTTGGGCGGATAGCTTCGGCTTCGGCGGTTGTACCGTTGGCTCTGCCGTTGATCTTGGTAACGTCGGGGAGTTTCGAGGCTTTTACCTCCAGTGGTTTCACCTTCTCCATTCCCAGTTGGTCTTCCCATTCGCTGTTGTTGGGTACTGGACCTGGCTGCATCTGCATGGCCTTTTCTAGCTTGGCTAGAATGCCGCTTGAAAGCCCATCGTGAACATTGTTGCCCCCGACCTTCTGGTTCTGCCACTCCTCCTCCGGCCACGATATGAGCTCTCTGAAGCCCATCCCCTTGCCTTCTTCGTGCTTGACTGCTCTATTCCTGCCAGAAAGCCCCAGCGTCTTCAGCTGCCCTTCGTACGACTTCCTCATCTTGTTGATCTTTTCGCCTGTGACAGGGTCGAACCTTGCGACAGAAGCTGCCAGCGGCTGGAGACGGTACAGCGAGATGAGGTTTGAGGTAAGAGGTGGTTTTTGAGGTAGTGGTATAGTAGCTACCACCGACTCTTGTGTCAACCCATGCTCTGCAAGAGAAGGGTTGGGTAGAGAGTCAGTGTGGGGTCTTACGCATCAGCTTCGGTGACTCCCGAGCTCCATCATCCGCTGATAGCCTCGGGCGTTCAAGAACTGGTTCAGGTTCTGCTGCTGTAGTACTTTGGGTTACTGTCATTGGCGCATCAGTGGCCGTTGGGACTTCTGGGGCTTTGCCTTTGTCCGGGGTGTCCTGCGCGCCGTCTAAGGTCGTATCCATGAGGTCTTTGTATGGTGCACGATGTGCGAGGTGCTGTCTGTCGGTGTCGACGTCCATGGCTTCGCTATAGATGAGAGCTGTGACCCCATGGTACGGAGTGATTGGAGAGTAAGCGAGCGTTGAGGTTTGCGAGGTGGTCATGAGATTACAGTTCCTGGGCGGAAGTTGATGAGACTTCTGGTTGTGAGAGGAGTTTGAAGGAATAAAGGCTGGAGGAAGCGAGCGGGAGTCGGGAGACATGCTAGCGCAGGGCCAAGAGACGCTAAGAGATCGTAGGGCTAGCCTAGGCGTTCTCTGGCGTGCCGGGAAGGCCTCAAGCAGTGGGGATTGCGCAACAACATCCAGGCTAGTTATTCTATCCAGCTTCATCTAGATATCACGGTACCTACTCGGCGATATAGAATTTGGTGAAGTTTGTCTTGCGCGGCGAGTCCAGATATGTGCAGAGCGATTCCTGTGCTAGAGATCCGACTTTAAGTTCCTGGAGCTACGACACTCAATTCGTGCTTCCCCACGAAGCCACTTCCTGGCAGAGAGTGTGAAGACTGCATTGGCCAGATAATTTCGACGAGCTCCATCGAGTTGTCGCAATATAATGGGGCATCCAAGCAGTCAAATCAAAATGCGATGCTGATATCCGTCGAGTTCAACATCCAAAACCGAGTCTCCTCGTGTGGGCCTCGCTCGCCCTGATTGGCTGCATTCCGCGAGCACACGAGCACTTGCTTTCTCCAAGCACGGGCTCACTCAACTGGTCTACTCCCCTCCATTCATGCCGCCATGTCTGATGAATTAGAGGGGTGGCTATCAACACCATCGCTTGCTTCTCCTCACCCTCACTTCTCCATCCTTTCGTCGACCTCCTGTCGCTGTCTCTTTCTTATCCATCGTGCAGCCTTCGTCGACATCAGGTAGCCAGACACAGCAGACCCGACTCCACAGATACCGCACGTGACAAGGCCCAAACCCCCACGGTATCTGGAGTAGGCAATGCCTCGTACAAGCTTGCCCTCCACTCCTGCCGCCTCTACAGAGATTCATGGTAAAGACGGTTCTTGCCTCTCTGCACGAGAGAAGTCGTTCAATCTAGGCCCACCAGCCATTGCTCCCAAGCAGACCAATGGAATGTCGCATCCAATCAAGCAGCCCCAACCGTCCCAGAACACCAACTTTTCCCTACCACCGCCTCCTACCAGATCTCGAACGATCATTCAGATGAAGCCGAAGCCGCAACAGTCCGAAGACTCGGGAAAGGCAGCACCTACACAACGAAGTCCAAAGGGGTCGACGAAAAAGGCAATGTCCGGCTCAATTATGACTAGCGGCGGAGGAAAGAAGCAGCCCAGCTCTACAAGTGTGGCGGGTAAGAAAATTGCGCGGAAAACAGCTCACAGCGTGATTGAGCGGAGGCGGAGGTCGAAGATGAACGAGGAGTTCGCAACGTTGAAGGGCATGATTCCTGCCTGTACGGATCAGGAGATGCACAAGCTGGCCATCTTACAAGTACGTTGTGGTGTTGACATATTGACGAGTCTGGATTGATACGGCGAACAGGCGAGCATTGATTATCTCCGCTACCTAGAGCAATGCATCACGGATTTGAAAGCTGCGAATAATTCATTGTCGACGCCGCTCATGCAGCCTCAAGCTCCTCCACCGCGCTTGGATACCAACATGCTAGACGATGACGATGTCGACGGAGACGAGGAGGATGACGAAGATGTTGCAATGGGGATCACCGCAGTCAGTAGCGCTACCTCAGCCACCTTTCCTGCAGTCCAGAGTCAGGCGACTTCTTACAGAAGTCCGCAATCCATCACACCATCTCCTGCCCTTGATGCACAGTCACAATACCAGACTTCGTCGTATGCGTCCTCGGTCTCGACGTTGCCATCCCCTGCATTTGGGCCGCAGAGGCATAATCATCATGGATCACAGTCTAAGTTCTCCCTTTCCGCGTCGACTTCTCCAACGATCATACCCAGCCCAGAGGAAGACCGGGAGGCTACTGCAGCATTATTGATGCTCAACAAGGACCGTAGATATCCCAAAGGGGGGCGTGGAATGAGCGTCAAGGATCTCCTGTCTTCCTAAAGTCGGCGATGAAAGCCAATGAAAAAGGGGTAAAGCCATGACAATACTAATTCTGCTGTGAATTGGAGCGTTGCATTCGTCAAAAGTACGGACTAGATCCCCTTGCCCGCTGTGATCTTATGCGTAAGAAAATTAGAAGATTACTGTATCAAACAGGTATTAGTGGTGCACAGCAAGCGGTCAAGAAATGTCTAAATATCCCTTCAATTTCGGGGGTCCGACCTGTCCTAGTGAATTTCCCAGTATCGACAATTTCGCCTCGTCGTCAGTACTTACGCCAACCATGCGTCAATGAGACCTTCCAAGCTTACTAGGTACTCATGCGCCGACGGACGAAGTGGTCTTATGACTTATCTTGCCTGTTTTGATTGTGCTGCATGCCATTCGCGCATAGATATTGGGGCCATACTTCCCTCACCTCGCCACTACTTCACCTTTCACCCCAACAAGCAAAGTTTTTTGACTTGTGAATAACAGCCATGGCCAGAAAACGTGCTTCACGATGGGGCCAGCCCTTCCGAACGCACAAATCCCCGAATCTCATCCCTTCCAAAATCCAAAAGATTACAGATATCCATGCAGCTGCATCACCCTCATCACAACAATCGTCTAACTACAGTCCCCCTCCTGTCGAAACTCCGACTGCGCCTAGAGCTATGATGTATGCTGCGTTGAAGTCTGAAGTACCAACGTCGGCCACCTCGGGGCTCATTCAACACGAAGGCAGATACTGTTCCGATCCTTCAACGACACAGCATTCGTCTTCAATTGTAGCTCCGTGGGATGAGCATCGAGCGAAGGCTAAGCAAATGCAATGTCAAGAATTCCAGCCCTATGAAGAGCATCCATCTGCTCAAAGGAGTGGACAACAATCATTCAACTCTGTCGAGATGTGCGACAACTTTGGCTGTAACGGCTACCATCACCACGATGGCTGCCCACTTGAGAAACGCTGCTGGGGCTGCCGTTCGCGGAACCACTTCTGGAGCGACTGTCCGATGACTTGCAGAGATTGTGGAAGTGCCCGGCATATTCCCAAGCACTGCGCCGATTTCCTTGAGGTAGACAGCCAAGGCATGGCACATGTACGCAGGCCGTCGAGCCGCAGAGCGTCTGCCACTCAGGTCCGCCTACCCGTCGAAAGGGTTTTTGCTTGCGATAATTATGGTTGCCGTGACATGCACAGCCACTTTGATTGCCCACTGCCGTTCATCTGCTGGGGTTGCAGGTCTCCTGACCACTTCTGGGCGAGCTGCCACGAGATTTGTGATGAGTGTGGTGCGAAACGGCATACAGCCGAGTACTGTCACGAGTTTGAGCTGTGGAGAGACGGCCTATCTAGGCCGAAGCGGCCGCCTCAGGATGTCATTACATACGCTATGAGGAGACAGCGCGAGCAGGAAATCGACCGTGAGCAAGGAGTCGAGCTGTCGGATTCAACACCAACATGGCAGCGGACCCCTTCATCCACTACCAAAAAGAAATCTTTACCAATAGTAATCAAGACCGATCGAGACGACTCTTTACTTTCATGCCAGGCGCAAGACCAGTATGATCCCAAAAAGCCTGCTATGATTGGCCGGTATCATCTACAAGCACGCCAGTCGTTGGATACAGATCGCCCTTTAGAGCTGCCAAGGAGCAATCATGAATCCAAAACCTCTGCCGCTAGCCAGGACGGATCCCATTCTTCTCTCTATACCATGAAGGATACTAGAGTGCGAGATAGGGAGTACTGCACATTCTGGCTACGAATGGGCCGTTGCAATTACGAGCACACTCCACTGGGGTGCAAGTACAAGCACGAAGTGCCAGACGAGGAAACACTGCAGGCAATGGGCATCCAATTCGTCCCCAAATGGCTTAGGGAAACGGAGAGGCCGCCGCCGACCTCGTGGGTATACAAAGCGCCTGTTTCTACCAATGCACCGCTCCAAGGAGGACAACAGCCGAGGCGTAAGCAAGAATCCGCGCGTGCCCAATCAATAAGCGGGACTAGTGCGCGAGCGTTACCCACACCATCTACGACAGCATCAAGGCCGCCGCTAAGACCATCTCCACAGTACAATCGGGCCGGATCTTTGACTCCCGCTTCACAACTGGACTATCGACCCAGCACAAGCCCTGGGGTCCAGCCATTCATGTCGGAGAAGATGAAGGCTTTTGAAGAAGAGGAGTACTTCAAGCAGAAGCGTCACGAAGCAGAGATGAAGCGCAGAGCTGATGAACAGAAGCTGGAATACGAACATGAATTGAGAATGGCGAAGCTTAGAAGGAAGTAGATTCCTGGCGTGAGATTCCAAGGAGGGAATGGGTATGAGGGTAGTAGTCCGGTTGAGCAAGATCTAACGGAGAGCATGAGCGGATGTTGCTCCCGGACGTTGCTCATATCGGGCATATAAATATGCTTCTAGCTAGGTTACGAGTATGTCTATAGAAGGAGATTTGATGATAGAACTTGGGTCATTCAATAAAGCGAGGATCCCCCCTGAAAAACGGGCCCCTGATTCGGCCCGTTCATCGGGGTTCGCCCCCTTAACGTTCTGGCCCCACACTCACATCCATTTAGGCATGGCGCTAGGGTGTCGGCCCCTAATAGGATAAGGTACTCCAGGGGGGATCAGGCTTAATCCCACCCCACAGGCGCATATCCCACCACCCCAAGCCCCATCCCTCTCCCCACTATCATCCACCACACCAACACCAACACAACCTCATGTCTTCCACCTCCACCCAACCCCCCCAACCCCAACAACCACAAACAAGTACCCTCACCCCCTCCTCCCTTCCCATCTCCCACCCAGCTAAACCCCCCACAGTCGACCTCTCCACCCTCCCCCCCCAACAGCTCTCCAGCGTGAAAAACCAACTGACGCAAGAACTACAACACCTAACGACAAGCTTCACACAACTCAAACAGGCCCAGGCGAAGTTCGTGGATTGTGGGGTTTCTGTGAAGGAGGGGTTGGGGAGGGATGAAGGTGTGTTTGTTTCGTTGAGATTTGTTTTTTGTTTGTGGGGGGTGGAGGATGTGATAGGCGAGGAAGGGGGAAGGAGAAAGGGCAAGGGTAAAATTGGTGTCAATATGAGACGGAGGGGAAAGAGCTAGAAAAAGGGATACACACAAAATGATTGAAAGACTCAAAGACTAACGAACCCGCCTTCACCAAAACACAGGCACTCCGATCCTCGTCCCCCTAACCCCATCACTCTACGTGCCTGGGAAACTCGCCGCGACGGATACGGTGCTAGTGGATGTAGGGACGGGATTCTACGTCGAAAAGGTAGGCTTGTTTTCTATAATCCTATCTTGTCATTCAACGCAACGTAACGCGATGGCTGAAACCAGGAAATATCAGACACCGCCCGCGGCGCAAGACTTCTACAAGCGGAAGGTAGAGGAGCTGGGGAAGAACTTGGTGGATTTGGAGAAGATCGTGCAAGGGAAACAGCGGAATCTGGGGGTGGTCGAGGATGGTGAGTCTCTCTCTTTCCAAGGGGCAGATCGATCAGAGCAGGGTTGCAGCTGGGGGCGGCTGACGGGTGCTGTGTGGTTAGTGTTACGGCAGAAGGTGATTGAAAGCAGTAAGGGCGGTGGTGAGGGGGGCACGTGAGCATGGAGAAGGGGCCTGGTAGAGATATGAATGTTTTGTTCTATCTATGCTAGCTTCTCTGCTGGTATATGAGATGCAAGTGCTTCCATGCTTGTGTTCGGAATGCCGGATACCATTGGAAGAGATTCACCATCTGTGTCGATTGTAAAATGCTGGGTAATGAGGTCCGAGGGCTGTGCGCCCATTGTGGATCAAAGCTGATGATAAGCTTTTTCTGTGTTGGTCTATAATATGCTGGGTTATGAGATCTGAAAGCTCGTGCCCTTTGTTTGGACAAAGCTAGTTGTGGTAAAGGGCGGAAGATCCGGTATTGGGGTCCTCCTCGGTGGAGATGAATCGGATGGCTATTGCCTGCAACACTTTCCGACATAAAGATCGTGAATTTGGATGCTGTATCGAGCCGTTAAAGAGAGTCCGGAGCTGAGGAGCAGCCTGTCCGGTTTCATTCTGGATCGAAGGAATCTTGTCGTCCTTCATAAAGAAAGCCACTTGAGGAAAGGACTAGTGTAATTATTGATTTTGATTTGTCTGGAAGCGAATGTGGTGATCTTGATCTTGAGACTCTGTGGGTTAAGCAACTGGAAGAGCATACGGGAAAAGAGGAAGAGAAAGAAAGAATATGTTTAGCGGATTACTTCTTTGCTGAGGATAATGCATCTTGATGAGCGACAAGCGTGCACCTTCCGATGAGTATGTCCATATCAAGTGGTGATTCCGTTGTTTGTATGTTTCTGCCCTCGCTGAGATCGTTGGTCGTTGGTAGCATTACGATTGCATGATCAACCTCGAAGATAAGGTTAATCTTTCATGATATCGTTGAGGAATTCATTGACGTCGCCAACGATCTTGAGGAATTCCATCACACCCTGATCGACCTCTTGGGGAGCCGAAACAGTTGATTGAGCTGGAAAGAATGTTCTAAGCCTCGGGTCCCAATTAGCAGCCTCTCCAATACCCAGGCTTCCATTTGCCATGAGCTCAGCGTCCCATTCTGTATTCCACAACGTGGCTCCCCAATTTGTTCGCTTGATTTTTATCTCGTCCTCCTGTCCTTCGTAAGTATCGTACCTGGAAATCTCAAGAATGTATTCCATGTTCTTGACTAAGCGAAATCTCAGGGCGGTCTTCTGCTGGAATGTTGAGACCGACATGCATCCTGGGTTTTTGTCCCAGCGAAACACTTTATCACCACTAAGCTCGATGAGGGTGTTGGGTTTTTTGTTCAATTTGATGCTCTCCATGAATTGAACCATCTTAGGACTGATGCGCGCAGGGTCAATGTTGTTCTCTGTGGATGCCCGAAGTTTCCACGAAGGTCCACTTCCTATGATCAGCATAGTCTCTCGTGGGAACAGTAGCAAAAGGCTAGACATACCCGTCAAGCCTAATCATGAATATGTCAAGCGGTGTGGTATTGTCTCGACGACGTAGCTTTGACCACAATGCATGGGTCTTCTCGTATAAGTCTTTAGCTGCGGCATTCTCACTCAATTCCACCTCAAGCTTTAATGGCCCTTTGTCGTTCTCTTGACATTCAAAGTACGCTATGAATGATGGAGTGACCTCCGCGAGCGTCATGACTTGGTTGTCGATTGGCTGGAGAAGCTCATTTGCGTTGTAAATCTTGCCAAGGATTGTGGTTGCCTTCTTGGTGCTCAAGCTGTTCGTAACACTCAGTATAGATCCAAAACCACAAAGTAATTGAGGCACTTACTCCTTGATCATCATCCCTTTAGTGCCATCCAATGCCATATTTCCCATGAAATCTTGGAAAGGAATCGAAGTGGCTGTACCAGGCCATCGAAACACAGTCAAACCGAATGTGCCGAAGTGGACGCGCATTCGCACTTGGCCACGATAGAATATAAGATTCGGGATCGTCTTACATAGTGCGCCCTCAATACCGAGATTACTTTGGGTGACGAAGCTGGCGCTCAGCTTCAGCCAATCCGCGTGTGCCGCTGGCTCCAACGCCTTGCCGGTCAACGTGGGAATCAGGGGTGCGCCGACGGCTGAATCTGAAGCTTGACTTGGAGTAATCTTGATGTCCTTCCGATGGGTGGAGATACCCGGAGGTTCAATATAGTATCTTGTGATGGGCGTGTGTGTACGGGCAACATACTCCTTCATGATGCCTTCAATCCTGGCGAGCGTCTTCTGCACCGACGCCAAATTGTTCGTTAGAATTCTAAAGATCGATCGCTGATCATCGAATATAATATGAAATTTGTAAGCCACTCGTAGAGGATCTAGGGCTTCCAAGCCGTCTCCCAATATATCTTGGGGTCTCACTTCCTCTACAGGCCACAGAAAAGTACCAGTGTAATCGAAAAGCTGACCTTTGACCGGGACCTGCTGAAATTTCTGGAGTTCTGCTTTCTTCTTGATCGCATCTTGTTCTCTTTTGTAGTGGTTGCCGATTGCCGAGGAGATTTTACTAAATTGATTCCCTGACCGAGGCTTGGAGGGTCCAGGTGCTATTGCCCTCATCGGCTTGGATGGACGTAGCCATTCTTGAAGCTCTCGAATTGTCTTCTCTATCGCTTCACTCTTACCCCACAATAATAGTTCTCGGTCTTTGCTGTGCTGTGGAGGACGGATGAAGGACTCAAGGCGGACTCCCAGCTCCTCCAAGTAGTCGTACATCTTCGCCTTATCGGGCTCAATCTCGTTGCAGTCTTTGGGCAGGACGAATTTGTCAGTAGCCTCTTCTCTCTTTCGAAAACAAGCCTTTGCAAAATTGTCCTTGTTGGAGTTGAGATTGAGTCGACGGGGCAATCGAGGTATTTGTGTTTGCTTGCCATAGGCGTACTCAGTGGTCTTAGTAGGACGCTTGTACGAAACTCGCTGGAATCCATCGTTGCTCGCACCGTTCTTCGTTGCGCCATTGGATATGACTCCATTGGCCTGGGTGTTCCCTGGAGAATTCAAGGGGTTGGGTGTACCATTGGTTGCATGTCCATTGGTTTGCAGGCCACCAGAGACATATGGTGCAGTAGGATATTCGTACTCTGGATCATTGTCCTCATCGTCTTCATCGCTATCTTCAGCAGGTCCATAGGCATATCGAGCTTGAACTTGCTGTCTGAAACGCGGATCCCATGTCATTCTGCCTCTAATCTCATGAGGGATTCGTTCCTTATTGGACATGCGACCGGTTGACGTGCAGGGCGCCATCGCGGTAAATGGCAGTGGCAAAGCTGTCAATGGAGCTTGTGGATGGTATGGAGTGAAATTCAGTGTTGATGAACGGGTGGAAGATGTGACTGTGAGCTGTTGCCACGTTGGTGAATAATAGATGTTGCCAGACGTCGGTGGCAAATCAGTATAGTCAAGACCGTGTGTTGTGAGATGCACAAACGTGGGAACACGGATGAGCGGTGACAACAGTTAAGTCTTCGAACTTGTCTTCCAAAGTGAATTGCAAAGGTGAATGGCTCTAGACTAATCGTACTGTAATGGTGTCCTTCATAGCTCCATGATGACCGCAGTTCAATGAAGAAGATGGTGATTGCTTGGGCAAAAAGTGGAGTGATGCTTTGTTTATCAGTCGGGTAACTGCGTTGCCGCTAGACCGGTGCAAACTTGGAGGAAGGCGCGTGAAAGAGATCATAAAGAGGCCCTTGGGATTTTGACACCGGTACAAGTTGGCTGTGCGACCGAGGAATAGCGCAAAGCCTCCGCATGCCTTGGGATTCTGGTGATGCTTTGGCAAGTGAAAATTCTGATGTGGATTGGCCACGCTGAAACCCACTACACGGAAAGGCAGTGTGTTGCGTTTTTGGGGGAGGGGTTCGAAGCCACCTGATGATGAGTCGATTCGCTATGTATCGAATGTTAGCGAAAGAAGCGCTTCCGTTGGGCTGCGGTAATAATGATATAGAAGGGTAATGATTTGGAGGGTTGCAAGCAGAGCAGACTCGCCCAAAGTACTACAAAACTGCCTCGGCCTCTTTACGGCCTCTATTCCAGAAATAGAGTCTTCTTACTAAACCAGGAGCGGGGGCTTACAGTCAATGGGTGCCATCATATCGCTCTGTGTGGAGCCTATCGGTCACGTGCAATGCGATGTGCAAGGATCCACCACTCGGGAGCCTCAGGACATAATGCTTCCTTGAGTGACGGAATCTGTCATTGCTTGAGCCTCCTGCCGAATACTTTCTTGAACGCATTTTTAGCCGGTACAATCGCCACCCTTGCAAACCAAGGCGTAGCCCATACGCTACATACCAACCGCAATGGCAGTATCGCCTTCGTGATCGCATAAGCCGTAGCGAACCTGACACATCGTCAGCCTCACAGTATCGAACACGCAGCAGCTTTGAAGGACATACTCAACAACAACTCTTGTCCCCCCCTCCCCTCTGCCCCACCACCTCGCTCTCCACCCCCTCCTCTCCTCTGCACCCAACCAACCCTTCCTCCGGAACCAGTTGCCAAATTTCTCAACGCCATCAGCCACCCATTTTCCCTCTCCCACGAAAGGCGGCATCCATTTGGTATAATGAAAAACCCCCGCCAATCCCAATAGCGGGACGACAGCCGTCAACTCATGAAGCAGCAGGAAAGCGGTGATATGTGTCAAAGGAGCATTAAGGAGCGGAGTAGTGTAGCGCTGCAAACGGGTGGGAAGCCGAGCGGTAATGCGCTCGACGCGTGAGCGGGCCTTTTGGGATGTGCCTGGGGCAAGGGCGTCCGGTCTAGTGAAGAGTGACCTGGGTTTTGCTACTCTCACGGCGGAAGTAGGGAGGGCGAAATTAGCTCGAACAAATCTGCGCCATGAAGTGCGATTCATGGCATGTTGAGAGTACATAGGCGTTCAACATGTGCTGTACGGATTCCCTGCGGGCAGTCACGCAGTCTCATCTACTCAGCTTCTCCCGCAGCTACTAAGCGAGCCGTTTTGCCGTAGACACTAGACACTACCGAGACTACTTAGGTAGGGTGGCCCACGAGAACCTGCGTTCGCTCCCGGTCGGGTTAGTCAGCTGTCGCCGCTCTTCTCACCCACCACGCACCTTCGCGTCACCCACTGCTCACTCCAGCTCACTTTCGCTCACCCACTGCTCAGGCACTGCTCCTTCGTGCTCTCTTGATGTGCTATTCTCGTGACTCTTAGTGCATCCTGCCAGCTCGATCTCGTCAAGTTTAGACGGCGAACCCCAGCAGGATGGAGGGGAGCCAGAGCTGGCTCCCTGGGGTGCGAAACTGGATGCGAAGACGACGCCATGCCCTCTCCCCCGACTGTTGCGTATAAAGCCTTGTCTGCTGCCCTCGCTCTTTCTGTTTCGTCCTTCCTACCTGTCTACCTTGGTCCCGTTGTTTTGCCAATCGTCTCGTAATACGCCTTGTTTGCTTCCAGCAAGATATAGCTCTACGATACCTGCGTACTCTCTCTTTGTGTTTCTCTTCCTTCCCTCCCTTTTAATTCTGCCTTCGCTCTTTACTCCGTCCGAATCGCTCCTCACGCCGTCTCCAATGCCGAAGAAGAAGTCCCCGGAGGATTTCTTCCAGCGAGCTCGTGAGAAGGGTTCTGACATCAACAAAGCGATCGTCAATGGCAGTGCAGTCAAGAAACACCTTGAACCTAAGACCGAGAAAAACTACGCGCGGGCGTTAGGGCTATGGAATGGGTAGGTCTACCGCCCTGGGCCCTGGCGCGTTTTAAAAGAAGCTGACATTCGTTAAATAGATACGTATAAGACCACCCTAGCGCTGACCCGTACGACTTGGAGACCTTGAAGGACTTTGTGAGGATGATGGCGTACGGTATCAATGGCACCTATGGCGACCCTAAGGCGGGCGAGAAGTCCGTTCTATAATACTGGAAAGACTTCACGGCTGGCTGGCGGAGGCACTCCTCCCTTATACCTCCCGAAACAACGCAGTCCGTTATAAACGTTGGTACCCCGTGGCTTCCGTAACCCATGCTCCAAGTATTGAGGCTAACCAGCCTGCAGTTCATTAAGATCCACCTGCGTGATGAGCTTAGCCTTACTCATAGAAAGCGGATCAGGAGCTACGGTACCACTAACCACTTTATACACTTAGGCACGTAGCTCTGGGAGAAAGACTGGCAGATCTACGATAAGCCGCGGACCCGTGTGGATATATAGGCGAAGATCTAGCTCTATATATTTATATCGGCCAGGGTGGGTGAGTATATCGAATCCACTTGCCGTACCGGTTCCGGTCGCGGCCTCTATTACCGTGTAAGTATTCTCCGCAAGTTGAACGAATTCTCAAATAAGGATGAAACTAATTAAGAATGCCTCGTGTAGGACATGACCTTTAGTGTCTTTCGGAATGAGCACGGGAAAGCTGAGTTCGCTATACAAGTGGTACGAGATGCGAAGAATATGACATTGACGCCGGAGAAAAGGTTCGCCTCGACAACATCCAGAGCTTTTCCGTCACCACGGCTTTTCTAACAGTTGATTTGATGACTAGGCCGGAATATTCCGTACATAAGGGTCTAGAGCCACGACCACTTTTTTACAATCCAGTGCTTACGATGCTGGCCAGAGCCATCGCGGAGAATGCGTTTAGGGACTACAGCACCATAGAGGAATTGCTGGAGATCGAACCGCCGGAGAACGAAATGTATCATCTCCGGTAGAACGAAAGTGTGCTCAGCAAGCCCTTTTTCTACGTCGTCTCCACCGGCGAGATGGAAAAAGCCGACACCTTCAGCAGGCGTCTAAGGGAGCTGGGAGTGCGCGCCGGATATCTGCGGCCCCCCACCATCCACGACTTTAGGGTAGAGGGCCTGTACCTCGTTGGTAGGGTCTTACTATTTCCCCCCTGACCCGATTTCTCGAGCTGACATGGGTGGCAGACAAGCTCTATTCGGCGGCTTAAAGGATGAAGTACGGTGGATACCAGGATAAGCGCACCTATTACGATTCCTATATGCCTAATAATGCTGGGACCGACCTTTAAGGGGGCTACTTCAACGGAAAGCTACGCAGTATCGTGAATGATCGCTTCCGCGGGCTGACTCTGCATCGTAATCCAGAACTATGGTAGGCACTGCCGGCTAGGAAGCAGCACGAGCTGGAGAACACCCCCGAATTCGCCGCCATCGAAACTGAGATCGACGCTCTGGCCCCGAAGGTAAAGATAGACCCGGCTGCGAAAGAACGTCGATAGACGCTGATGGCAGACAAACGAAAGCTCGTGGCGGAAGAGCTTAGTAGGTACTAAAAGCTTCAGCCGAGCAAACTTCTGGCTAGCCCCGACGACGCCGACTTTATGGGATACTACCGCAGCTAGTTCCACCGCATTCGTCGTCTTATGCCCGAACGTGACCGACTGGCGTCGAATCTTTTCCTCGTCGCTCCTATCTGGAGTGATGAGGGTCGCTTTGTCCTCCGCGATATGATCGCGCTCTGTTGACAGGATACTGAGGTTCCCTTCCGTCCGGGCTTGGAGCCGGAGAAGTGCAGTTGCCTGATGGCAGACCATAAGCTGAAGCTCGATACGTTCGTGATATCCCCCCTACTATGTGCGTCCTCTACGAATGAAGTAAGCTGCTGACCTCGCTCTTTTCCTATAGCAAGCCGGCGGCCGAGAGATGGAGACACATCTATAGCTGCTATAAAAAGAGACTCGTGATTATCTGCGGCTTTGCTGAGCTGTGCTTCGATTGCAGTGAATGGATTCTCGGTAAAGATGAATGGAACCATCACTGTTAGGACCACCTGCGGAGGCCGGAAATGCTTCCCATCCAGTGCAATCCTTTTGTCTACGGCGGAACCCTTGCCTGCCCTGGGTATTGCCCTTTCTGTCTGGGGGATACTGCACTTCCAGCTCCGACACGGATACAGTAATTCCTCGACCGAGAAAAATGGAAAGCATATATCGATAGACACATTAAGAGGCTAGATGATTGTAAAGCGACTAAATGCCCCCATCTGAGGCTGAAATGCGTCGACGCTTTCTAATCCGTTCTGGAGATGAAATTCCACCTTTAGGATGTTCATTGCATCGACTTCACTAAAGGCATCAAGAGGCGTAGATCAGGCAGCGAAGTGGAATTTGAGCCTGACCGGAGAAAGAGGTCTCGACGGACCAAGGATCACGACCTGGACGTGAAGCTCGAAACGTGGCCCCAATTCACGTATAAGTTTGTGGATAAGACGACGAAGCTGTATGGCCAAAAATACGCTGGAACGTCAACACCTCCTTCGATCAGCTCGGAACATTTATCTCCATCAAACACTTCCGCCACGGACGAGTTCATTGGTGCTACAGAAACGCCGCTATCTTCTGTATGCACTGACATATTCGACACGCTTGACCCGCGTCTCCACGACCAATAAGATATTATCTATACTTCCTTTTAGATCTACAGCGCTGATTGAGGTGACATTTACTCTCTGCATATCGACCCGTCGTTTTCGCGGGCGTCTCCACGAAATGTGGTCTCTATTTTTTCCGTTCACAGAAGACCTATGGCTTTTGTTTTCAGCCTCTTAGTTAGTCATCTTTGATCGTTTCTTGGAGGGAGGCGGGGAATTTCGAGTTAGCGCAGGTTTATGCGACAAAATATTAAATTTTCATTCTCTGCGAACGATCAGAGTCACCTCCGCATAAGATCCTGCCCGGTAGTCTGCTTTTTTCCATCACATCCTTCCAGACCTCGGGGACAATCAGATCCCATCCAAGCTCCAATTCTGGATCCCAAGGCCCCCCAAAAAGACCCCCGGGGCCCATTCCAAGACCCACCTGCAGGGCATACTCCGGGGGTCCCTCCATCTTGCCCTGTGCCTCCTGAGCTACCGCTCCTAGGCCTAGTCTCCTAGGAGCTATGTTCAATTCTGAGCTAGGCTGTTTTAAGGATAGGATCTCTTGGACCTACACTATCCTAGGCAGAGCCTCCTGGGAGCTCGGTCGCCCCAGTTTCCAAGCAAGCCAATATCCACCTGTCTAACACTCATTCCTGGGAGAATTCTCCTGGTAGAACATTTCTAGGACGGGTCAGTGAAAAAGAATTTCCAACTCGTGTCCTCTCTCTTATCATTTCAATACAGAAGTTTGCTCCACGTTGAAAGAGCTCTACTGTCGTCTTCTAGCCTGTCTTCCCATGCGCTGAACAATTGTCTTATATTATCCCGGTGGAATCTTCCTACTGGTCTGTTTATCGACACAAACAGGCCCGTTGCTAGCAATATTACTACCGGAATGACGCCTATGAGAAGAACAGCGCCGCCTTCACCGAAAACAATGCAAATAGAGATGATGGAAGAAGAAAGAGAGGAACAGCAGAGGGCTTTGGAGCAAATCGAAGACAGCTGCATGGAGACTAGGCTATGGTAGGCTTATTCCTGTCTACGAGTGGCATTTTGACGCTGATTATGGCAGCCCTGAATGTTCCAATCCTGTCAACGAGACTTGTTTCCGTAGACACCATTTCCATTGGTGTACGGCACATGAACAGATGACAGATGAGAATGGTCTTTGCCCAAACACTCCCTCGAACACGGCTTCTAGGGATATCATGCGATGCAGCGAGGTACAGTGCCGTTTGTGTATCCCTAGCCCCGATAAAAATAGCTTATAGGTCACTCTAACTGTGATCAACAGACAAGACCGAGGAGGAAGCATATTGGGCGGAAGTTGTAGAAAACGCACTCACAGGAGGAGCAGGATTCCGAGACCCGGGTGAACCTCATATTCATTAGACGGAGATGGCACTGTGATAATTCCAAAATCGGTCAATCGGGTTGGAAATGAGTACTCAATCTAGCTTTCGTCTACCTGCCAAGGTTGCTACTAAAATGCGTGGGTCTGCTAAAAGCAGCTTGCCCAAGTAGCCCTCCACCAGTGCCAGACCGGTGAGATTACTATTGATATTGACCGCGTTCACATTCATTCCTTTGCAAACAAGTGGTTGCTAAGTATTCTGTTCATTGTGAACATATGGACCCTATCTGTCTTGAACACTTCTTGCATGTTTTCATCACAGATAATGTACCGCTTGTCTGAAGAATCCTGAAGTTCATGGGCTTTTATATAGTCCCAGAGCATCTTGACGACTTGAGGACGGGAAAGCTGGAATCTTTTAGTATTATGTGGTCCAGATTTGCTTAAATACTTCTCACCTGAGTTACGCCAAGCAAAGTCTACCAGCGGTTTAGAGAGATTGTAGGTTTTCTGCAAAATAGTAAGCTTATTTGCGATGGCACCCCGATTAAGATCTTACGTGGAACCCGCCTCCACGGCCCGAGCTTGACATATCTTGAACTTCCGTGCATCCGAAAGGCGTCATACTTGGGACCTGTTGTTGACGTGTGCCAAATCTTGCTGCCACGAGAGGTGTATCTGTCATGGAGACGCAACGGAGCACACTTCTGGAAGCTACTGGTAATATGAGTCGCTGCATCGTGCGCGATTTCTCGTAAAGCCTGGTATGATGGGTAAATCGGTAGTGGGTGTTGCTGCTATTTGAATACTTCTCCTGCGTTTATTTCCTTTCTGACGAAATCTCCAAACGTCTCAGTTCATCCAGCTGGTACAGCAGTTATTGGTGACGAAAAGCTGCCACAATGTCTTTTGTTTCGCATTATTGTGCCTGATTTGTTCTATTGGTCGTAATGAATTCTGCAGGGCCGCTGCGTTGAGAAGTCACGTGAAGGTTCTTATCCATCCAGCAGCCACCGATCCTTCTTACCCTAAACATAGCGCATTCGATCCCCTCTCCCGGGCATGGAAGCTTCGGTGCGCAATACCGCAAGCGTCTCAAGCTCTTCCGCTTCAGGTACAGCGACACCAATGACCAGCAGCCTAATGAGAATTTCGTTTAGCGAAAGTGTTATTCGAGGCCGTATGCGTCGCGGCTTGTATGACTGGTATGTCATTAACGCGTCAAGTTTTCAACTTGGAGCAGAGAAGCATCACTGGAATCGAGGAGCCACTGCTGAAGTGGGGAGCTAGCGCTGGCATGATTGAGCCCGGAACCGCAGTGGCTACCACAGAGGAACACGGCCGTCACCAAGCTACACGATTGTAGCCCGAATGTGAGATAGTCACAGGAGCATTACGTCAGAGAGCCATTCAAAACAATGCACGGTTTTTCTCATTTAGCAAAGAAAAGGTCCTCCTCTTCCCATACCCTCGCAAGCAGGCAAAGAAATTTGACGGCGCGGTAACTAGAGAACAGAAATTCGACCACGTGCGAGAAACACCCTTCGGCCTTAGCGTTCGCATCAACCGCAGTGACACTGCCGCCACCGCCCTCAGAAATCCAAGAGAACCGTTACCTCGAGCGGCCCATGGGCTCGCTCAGTCTTCGTGTCGCTAATGAACTTTCCTCAAAGCCTCCATCAAATCGACTGCAAAGTCTCCAACCTCGCGAGCGGCTTTCTGAAGAGCTTCAGCGAGAGGTGGAACCTGTAAATAAGATTTCGCTGCCTCTGTGACCACTAATTGTCTTGCATGATCATTTTCAGTGGCATACATTTCTTGAATGTAATGAACAAGTTCGCTGATTGACCAGGAGTGCAGTTGATACCTCAGCCGTTTCAGAGCGAGTGCTTCCAAGTGATCGATTTGCATATGACGTGCAATCAGAGCCACGGTTGAATGTTTCAGTAACTCTGGCTCGTCTTCTGCAAAACACCTTCAACCCTGTGCGAAGCGTTTGAGCGGAAAGACCTACCTATATTACTGAGAACTTCTGTAGGCCATGTAGAATACCTTTCCTCATACATGTAATGGAAAACCCTCCAATACGAATGTGCGCTACAACCGTTGAAATCAAATCGAAGTACCTCGGTCTCTGGGACTCTCATCAAGGAGTTGTGGATACGAGGACTTCGATGTGCGAGAATTATTCGGTGAGCAGGAAGTTCTATTCCCGTCGTCCCAAGGAGGATCGTGATATCGGAGTAGCTGGAATTGTTGAGAAAGCTTGGAGCAGTCAGCTTGGATATTACGAAGATTGAATTGGTCGCATACCTAGTGAGTGTTTTCACAGCCTCTCCAGAGTCGTTGCGTAAAGAGGTGCTTCCAGGCATTTCGAGTTTTATGATTGAAGTCGCCATGATCTCTGTGATGAGGTTCAGTATTTTAATTGATTTGCAGCTGCCCTTTTGCAAGACAGAGCAAGCAGGCGGCGACAGAATATTAATACACTTCTGAGGCCTCGTGCTCTTTTCTGGATGCTTTTTAACTCCGATTTCGCTAGATCTCCTGGCATCCAACTCTAGCTCCCTGGCATCCAACTCTGGCGCCCTGGGCTCCATTTCTGGTTCCCCCCCCCCGGGTATATTTGGTCCTCCCAAAATAGACTTTTGATCCTTCTGTTCGTTTCTGGTCCCCTCTTCCTCTCTGGGGGCCCCTTTTGGTTGTGCGAAGACTTATTGACCCAACTGCTCGCACGTCATAGGCGAACCAGGCACATTCTAGACAAGTTCATTCTCCGGCGATATATCTTAAGCTATAAAATACCCATAATAATATTATAGGAGTACCTTTAATCCAATCCAGATTAGCTATTGCTACTCCCCTTCTAGTATCCTTACTAATAGTTATCCTAATAGGGCTTATTTTCCTCTATAAGCTAAAGACTATAGATTGGGTTGCAGAAGCAAGAACGGATCGATTGCACCTTGGAAAGGTAGTTTGGGCGCTGCCTCCCAGTTCTGGCACGCTACTATAATTCCAATTCTGACACCCTGCTCCTTTCTGGCACCCTGCTCCTATTCTGGCACCCTGCTCCTATTCTGGCATCCTGCTCCTATTCTGGCACCCGGCTTCGACTTAGCACCGTGTATGGGGCCGCCCCCTCGAGAATTCTCCTAGGAATGAGGTTAGGTATTGTGAACCGGCTTTGGATCGAACGGGATCCAACCGTATTTGCCTGTTCAAGAAATTCTCCCAGGTGATTTCTCCTAGGAATGAGGGTGGGTTTGGATACGAAGATCAAACTATAGTTGAAACGCTGTGGGGAGAACCTTATCTGGACCGAAAACTGATAAGTACAAGGTCATTTAATATTTTTAAACATACTGATAAGAGATGCACCGGAGAGCGCTGGCGGGAAGAGAGAAGGCGCTAGGGGAGGACTGCCCTGATGCATTGACGAGAATGCTGTCTTTGATGTAATCTCCACGTCAGCTTATATAGCCTCCCGGTCTAACATTCATCTTGTATTATTCCCGTGGAACCCCCCAACCGACATATCTATCCACCAATAAAAAGATTCAGGTCAAGCTTGAGTCTGTTGAGGAACTTATCGATAGACTTTACTGTGGTATGCCTTAAGTACTCTATTACACCTGTTAGGGTTTGCACTTCTTGCTGTAATGCTTGCTTGTCCATCTCAGCTGCTTGTATTATTAATTTCAATTGATTCGCTTCTTCTTCGGCTAGAGCTTGCAATTCTATCGCCCTTATTGCTTGATCATTTAACTTGTTCAGCTCAGCGGTCAGTTCGAGCTTGTCTGACTTCAATTGTTCGATTACTGTAGTGAAGCTGATCTCGGGACTATAAAAATTCTATTATTCCGTCAGTCATTGCTGAGCAATGGTAAGTATACTTACGATAGCTCCTCGTCTTTGCTCGAGCAGTTTCCCCTCCACATTGTTGCTTGACTGAGATGCCAGAACAGCCTCGAATGATATACTAACTCCTTGACACAATTCTTTATAAGCCCCGACCGAATGCTTGCTTAAATATTTCGTGAAGAGGTACTGTTTCTCTGGTAATATTTGCCAGGTATACGGATCGTCAGCGCTTGTGATCAGCCGTACTTCTGCCGGCTCAATTGATATTCCGAGCTTGGTTACTTCAAGAGTTTGTTAGCAGTTGATATTCTCCACTGGATAGCTGGATCGTACAGATGTGCTTGGATAATTTCTCGCGGCACTTTTTTCTATAAACCGCACGGTTTAAGTTACCTGGTCGAAGTGTAGCCATTTGGTTGGCGCTTCACATACGCAGAAGAGATATGCGGACCATAACGCAGGCAAATTGAGAGAGCAGATCCGACGTTCGATCTGAATTCTCAGATGAAGCCCATTTGTACCAGAAGAACTTACCAGCTCCAGAACTGGCACCTTGCTCCAATTCCGGCACCTATCCTGTAGAGCGCTTGCGTGAACGAAGCTCAGATAAGGCAGTCAGAAGTGGATGCTGGGAGCAAGATGTGGATGCTGATGCAGAAGGATGAGGCGCGCAACAAGCTTCGAGAACAAAGAGCTTTCATCACGTGACTAGACGAGAGACAGCTGATATGAGCTACAAGTAGCGGCTGTGGTGTACACCAAAAATGGTCCGCACCACCAGCCGTGGCGTACACCCAAAGTGGTCTACACCATCAGCAGTGGTCTACACCCAAAGTGGTCTACACCACGAGGCGTGGTCCACACCACCAGCAGTGGAGTACACCCAAAATGGTCTACACCACGAGGCGTGGTTCACACCATCAGCTGTGGTGCACAACAAAAGTGGTCCATACCACGAGTTGTGGTTCACATCAAAAGTTGTTCACACCATCAGCAATACTCACCGGAAGTCTTGTGGCTAATTACAGTAGCGCCGACTCATTAACCATCCAAAAGATCTTGCGTAGGTCGAAGGAAAACCCTATTCGTGGCTAGGTGGAATACTTTAAATTTATCTAAGCGGAGGCTAACGCTTATATATTATTTATTTAGCTGATAATCCATCTCTAATAAACTTAATCCGTCATCTAAATAATCTCATATAAGCCTTCGTAAATCATCTCGAATTTCTTAAAATCTAGATACTTCGGTATCTGTTAATAAGTTATTATAATTAACTAGGTAAGGAGCCTTACTTATAATAAGTATTTCACCGCCCTTCTTCCTTTCCTTAGGCCCGCTTAGTATTTTTTTAATAGATATTAGCTTTATTTTATTAGGCCTAGGAACTTTATTTATAAGTATATCTCTATCCTAATCTTCTCCTCCCTTTTCTATTATTATAAGTATCGCGTCTAATTTATTTAATTTATATTCTCTTAATACTTCCGCTTATAATATATTATCTAGATTTACTATCCCCTTATAAATAGAGACTTACTAGTATTAGCCTTAATTTAAGGAGCTATACTTAATACGTCTAGACGCGTAATAGATAGAGATATATAAAATCTAGATAAATTAGTAATATTAAACTCGGGATAATATTTATAGTTTATATACGTAGCTATTATCTAGTATATCTTCCTTTAAGGCTTGATTTAAAATCTCTTACGCTAGTATCTTATCCTCTACTATTATTAACGGCTAATCTATTAATAATAACCTGCGTATATACTAATATTTTTTAATTGCTAGACTAAGCGAATTCATTATATACGGGAGGTGAAGTTATTATAGCCTTAGATTAGTTATTATAAGTATAGTAATTAGGTAACTATTCTAAATCCTAAAGCGATTATAAGAACTCTTTTAAATCCCCCTAGAGGAGCGCTAGCCTTATACGGATTAATAAATAATATTATACGGAAATCGCTTTAATTAGATCCGCTTTCATACTTAGTAAGCCGCTAAAGTTTGGAGGTAAATCCTTTCTAAAGGTTAATTAGTAAGTCTAAAATCATTTATTTACCTTCTTAGTATAACGCTACTATAAACGGATAACTTTATAGGAAGGATTAAAAGCTAATCAACGGTATCTATAAATTAATATACTATCCTAGGTCGACCTTTAATTTACCCTAGATGATAAGGCTTATTTTAAAGCCGCCGCCAGCCTTAGTAACTACTACTCGTAGGATACGTCCCTGAAATACGTTATTCTGATATAAAGTAGTAAAGAGCTAAACTACGGATATAAAGCTAAAGATCCTAGCTAAGATATAGAGATAGACCTAATTAATAAATGATTTAGAACTTAGATAGCGCTAAAGTATATACCTAATTAAGAACACTAACGCTTAGTAGGTATAAAGGAAGAATTCATATGAAAGCTTGCGTATAAAGCGTAAGGAGAGTATTATTAAGAAGCTAAGAGAAGATATATCCTATTAATCTATAAGTAACGTGTCGGCGGAAGTGATTATATAACTTACGATAAGTAAATAAAGGTTCCCGGGCACGCGTAAAGAATACGTAGGGTCGTGATAGACCGCGGCGAATGTATATAGCGCGACAAGTGCGAAAGACATTATCCCCGCGGAGCGATAGATCCGTCGGTAGTTAAATAGCGACAGACCCAATAAATCTGCTAAGAAGAAAAGTGGCGCCATATTAATAATCAAAAGAGTTCCTGCCCTATCTCCCGCTTCGTTGAAGGAGGTTACGCGAAAGGTAACGCAGAAGACGTTAAGTAAGATATATAAGAGCTGAAGTAGAACGTCGGCGGGACTCTACGGTCCTAAGAGACGGTGACGTCGTATAACTAATAGATAGGTAAGATACCTAGATATAATAATATTAAGCGATTAGAGAACTTACTAGATAAACGGAAGACCTTTCATAAATATTAAAAGGAGGAAGACGCCGCCTATAATAATAGTATAGATTTAAGTAATCTTCATAGTAAACCGGTAATATAATAAGAACGTATAAGTAAAGTTAGCGCGAATAATATAAGGAAGAGATAAAGTAACGAGGATTAACTATATATTAAAGGATACTAGGAGATATTAGAGGTAGCGACGAACTTAGGATCTAAAATTAGCTGGTAGGGGAGTAGGAAATAGCTCCATAGTATCTAGAATTAATTATAAGAGCATCTAGAACTAACTATAGAATAAAGTACTTTAGCATCCATAATTATTATTATAACATCCGGAAAGATAGACTCTAGGCTATATTTAAGACTATAGCTTATTTACGCTATAGATTTAGCGGTATTTTGGCTTATAACTATATCTATACCATGATGTAAAATAGCCTAACGAATCAAGGATAGGATATAAAGTATAGAGTTATATAGGAAGTTAATAAACTATACTTAAAGTAGGACTATTATAGCTTACTACTCCACCGTATAAAATCTACGTGAGAAGACTTAGATAATTAATATTAATAAGCTAAGGTTATCCTTCTTTTAATTATAAAGAAAAGTATACTTTAAAAGTTAGGATTATTATTATTTAGAGAGGGCTAAATTTACTAACCTATAAAAGCTCTTCTATAGAAGTAGATATAATCTTTAATAAGAACTCTTTAATTATAGAGGACTAATAATATAAATTATTCACTTTACCCCTCTTACGCCTTTCTAATAATTATATTATAACATTTTTAATAGCTTATATATCTAGATACCCCCTTTTAATTTTATTTAATATAACTATATAGCGCTCTTATATACTAATTTTAACTTTACTATTATTATTTAAGAGGATAGATAAGTAGGTAATATTACTATAAATTAGGTTCTTAGACTCGAGGAACTTAATACCGCTTAATACCTAGACTTATTAATGCTAGCGTTTAGGTAAAATAGGCTAAAATCTTACCTATCTAATTATTATTACTACGTAAGTCTCTTTTAAGTAAACGGGTACCGCGATAACTTAAACTAGGGAAATTAGTATATATTTAAGAATAATATAAAGTTTAACTCTGAATTCATAAGCCCTAGTATATTTAACGAAATACTCCCCTTAAACCTAAAGGAGCGTAAAGAGGTTAGTATTCCTACTTAAGCCGGAGAGCTTTCTTATTGTAATTACTTCTGAAGCTAGACGACTTTCTATTATTTTAGAACTTATACGTTTCTTCTTCGCTATAGTAATAAGCTTATTAATCCTAAGGTTATAGCCTTTATTATACGTCCGCTAAGGGGATTCTTCCTTTACCTTAAAAGACGCCTTTCTATTTAACTTACTAGTAGCGCCATCTTTTCTAGATATTCCATCGGCAGGAGTAGGTTAACTGGAAGGATAAAGATTACTTAGGGGAGATAACTCCGCCCTTCTAGTATTATACCTAACGTTAGGCCTCGTAGAAGTTAAATGTTTTCGGTCCGTAGAGCTAGCGGTATATCTATCGCCTTCTTTATTAGGATATACCCTATTCCTTTTTAATTTAGTAGTAGTATCATCATAAGTGTTTAACGAGTCTTAGGTATTTCTAGATAGTAAGGGATTACTACTAGCTGATAGTATATCATTTAAAGCGAGTAGATAGGCTTAAGGATTTTTTAAATTAAGTTATATATACCGCTTAGCGGAGTAAGAAGCTATTCTAGATATCGCGCGACGGAATATCGTTAGTAATTAAAACGAATGAAGAATAAGCAGGAGGTGCGTAAAGTACGGGGAGGGAAAGTATATAGTAAAGGGTACAGGGGACTTATTTAGGAGACGGTAGAAGATCGAAGGATATACCGTTCTATTTACAGGGTAGTAGAGAGCTATTTACTAATTAAGATAGTATCTACTTCTAGCGTCTTATCTCGTTAGTTACGGTGGTATACCTATCTCTTACGAGGTATTAACTATCCTAGTTCCTAGCTAGTTTAATCCCCCTTAGGCCTAGTTATAAAGTCTTATTAATAATCCCTTAATATTAAAGCTTCCCTCTTATAAATGAAGGTAGTAATACTAGCTATCTAATAATACTCTTATAATATAACGTACCTAAGTGCAAGATTAAGAAGAAAGCCTAGAGCGAGAGAAGTAGACTAAGTATAAAGGCTTAGTACGAATTAAGCTCGAGTATTTAGATTTCTTAAAGGGCGAACCCGACGTGCCTAATAGATCTAACGTGAAGAATTTAGTATTGATTTTTAAAGGGGGAGGTTACTTTTAGTAAGAGAGCCGGTATTATATACTAGCTATAATTAATTATGAATAATTAGACCTTACTACCTACTCTACTAGGATCTCTTCCACTGTTTTACTTGATAGCGCGTAGACTGAACGGCCTAAACTATAATTACCTTCGGGATTTCAGCTTAAATATCTTCACGGTTAGTATTAGGTTTAAGTAGGAAGGGAGATAACCCCTCCCTAGCTTTAATAAACTATAGATCTCTACCTAGCTAATATAATTAGCTGATCCTTAACTAAGTAGAATATCTCTTACTTATACCTCTAGATTTAAGTGATAATCTAAGGACCTACCTAATCAAGTAACTATCTAATAAGAAGAAACCTATTAATAGTGAAGTATACTATAAGATCCGTTAATATTACCTTAACCCGCTTATAGCGGCTTAATAATAGGCATATCTAATAAAGAATAAGTAATAGGAATTAAGGAGGCTACTATAAAGAGAAGATTATATAGCGGCTTTTAATACTTTATTAGCTTTTCCGAGTCTATAGCTAGACGGAATACGATTCAGCGTAATAAAGGCTATAATCGGTTTAAAATATAATAAGGTAGACTAACCTATCTTATATATTATAAGCTTACTAGACTATTAAGCCGTAGGAGATGTTTTATTACCTTAATTATATTAGGAGATTCTAGACCGGCTTAATTCGATATAATAAGTATAATATATAGAAGGTAGACTATATTATAATAAAGGCGCTAGAACTTAAAGTACTAGGCATATTAATATCTAATAATATGATTTTATATTATTAATTAAGAAAAGAGGAGATATTTAGCGTATTTAATTTAAACCGTTATATAGAGATCTAGGCGAAGTTATAGGTATAGAAGGGTCTTATTCCTATCCTTTAAAGTTTCTTTAAAGATTTTAAGTATATTTAAGCCTACGCCTATTAGGTAAAGAGATTAGTAAAGGTACCTCTTAAGGGAACTTTATATATAATGATAACGCGGAGCTACTCTGAAATAAATTAGAAGAGAGGTAAATATATTATTTAGGAAGCGGAATCGGCCTTTACTTTTAGATCTAGTATTACTTAAAACCGCGTAGCTTTATACTATTAATAAGTGTTTCTTTATATTATATAATACCTTCGTAAGTTATTATTAAGCTTTACGAAGTTAGAGCCTAAACCTAATAAGAGAAAGATCTAGATAATAAAGGATCTTAATAGGTCCGTATTATATAAACTAGCTAACTTAGCGGAGCGGCTAGGATTTAAGTTAGAGAAGATTAGTGATTTAAAGGCGAAATACTTTAATTATATAAATAGATAATTATTATCCAGGTAATTAATATTACGTACGTCAAAGTATAACATAATATATATAACTAGTACGTATAAAAGAGACTACTATACTTAGCGTACTAAGGTACTAAGCTATACTACTTAGCGCGCTAAGTTACTAAGCTGTAGTAGTAATCAGTATACTTATAGACTAAGTATACTAAGTATACCTCTTAGCACGGATTTCCTATATCTATATAGATAGCGATATTTTTAAGTAGATAGGAGCTCCGTACTTAACTTATATTATAATTCTAGTAATCTCCTAAGTACTAAATATAATACCTTATACTAGACCTATTTAATATAAGCCTATTTATCCTACTTCCTTAATACTCCTCTTTATAAGAACTAATCATAGGTCTATCCTATCTATAAACGGAGTAAACTATAACACTTTAAGTACCCTTAGAATAAGTACCTTAGAAAGTAGAGACCCCCCCCTAAGCGTCTAGAGTTCACGACGCCTAACTATAGATAGTAAGGATAGACCTAAGGTTACTAGACC